>Ga0079992_156025_pt1 | contig 88266 bp, 72 predicted proteins | sample FaiFalFF_MnMetaG_3_FD_69197 | JGI IMG/M metagenome (GOLD analysis project Ga0079992, IMG submission 69197) | Freshwater microbial communities from Yellowstone National Park, Wyoming, USA - Fairy Falls B (FF_Mn_B) MetaG (SPADES assembly) (version 2) | ecosystem: Environmental > Aquatic >...
AGGTAGAACACCGCCCGCCGCGGCTGACTCACCGGCGCCTCCAGCTCAAACCTCAACGACTTCTGCGCCCCACCATCGAAGATGATGTAGCCAGAGAAGTTGGCGTCCTTCGGGTCGCGCGTCACGTAGTAGACCGCGTTGGGATTGGCAGGCGTAGAGGATTGCGCCATCAGGATCCCAATCCCCCCACCGCTCTTGAGGCGGATGGTGACGCTGCCGCGCTGCAGCGCCCGCTGCCCGTACGCGCGCCACGTCACTGTGTTCTGCGCATTCACGCCGACAATCCTCCCGCTCAGCTCGATCGCCGGAAGCCCTGAGTTCAGGTCTCCGACCTCGTAGTAGGCATCGGTGAGCTCGAAGACCACCGGTCCCCCAACCCCACGCTCGTAGAGCGCGTTGACCGCATCCTGGATCGTGTTGAAGTTGCGCGGGCTGCCGGCAAAGAGCGTCCCTACCGTGTATGTTCCCGAGAGCGGTCCCTGGACCGTGAACTCCGTGCAGGTCGAGTTATTCGCCGCAAGCTGGTCGCGCGGATCGGTCACGTAGATGCACGCCCGATACGTGCCCTGTTGCTGCGGCACGAAGAAGCGGAACCCAATGCTCATCGTCGTGTTGATGGGGATGTCCGGAATGGTCGTATCCGCAACGTACACATCCACCTGCGGCGGTGGCGACAGGCGCGTGATCACCATCCGCACCTGCACGTTGGTGACATCCCCGATACCGTTGTTCGTAAACGCCCCAACCGGGCTGAAGGGACGTCCAGCGTACAGCGTCGCAGCCGAAGAGGGATAGACTACCGCCGTGGCTTCCACCTCGAAGTCGTAGGCAATCTCGAAGGTGTAATCGCCCACCTGCGGTGCACAGTTGTTCGCCGGTTGGTTATCGGTTGCATTGAGCAGGATGCCGCACATCTGCACCTTGTAGATTCCCGGCTGCGTCGTCTGGGTAAAGCGCCGGAAGGTGATGCTCACCTTCTCCGTGCTGGGCAATGTTCCAGTCCAATCAACTGTGTCAGCGTAGACCAGTTGATTGTCCGATGCCCGCCGAATCTGCGCAATCGCGCGGAACGCCGTAATCGGGTTCAATCCCACGTTCTGGAACTGTGCCGCCACGGGAATGGAGACCCCCATCGGGTACTTTGCCCGCCGCGGAGGAGCATTGCTCTGTGGGTCCAAAATCTCCACCAGCGCCAAATCGTTGGGGAAGGCGACAATGAAGTCCTTGATCCACTCCTGCGTGTACCCTGGCATCGAGTAGGAGGCAATAAGCCGGTAGGCGCCGCCTACGGCATTGGTCAAGTCCAGCGCTCCGCCCGTTCCGGCGTACGGACCCTTCGCACTCCCCATTGTGTAGGTGTACGTGCCGCTTGCGGAGTACGAGAGGTTGATGATCGTGTCGTTGGGGTTCCCACCCTCGGTGGCGATGTAGACCGGATCCTGCGAGGGGAGCGGACCCACGATCTTATACGTCAACGCGATGTTCCCGCTTGCCCGATAGGTCAGCGAGGGCTTGGGATGCTGGGCATCCTGTCCAGCATAGATCTCCCCTGCCCGCAGAATCCGGCGCGGATCCACGTCATCGGGGAAGGAGGCGATGATTCCGGTCAGCACCCCAAAACGGAACACCGGACGCCACGTGTACCCCGCATACCCTGTGAACAGGTTCACGCAGTAATCAGCCCCATCTGCGATAAAATACGCATGCGGGTAGTAGTACACCGGATTGACGGTCGTGCCCCAGTACTGCGGGAAGTTATAAGTCCAGCCCGTTCGGTAGCTGCAGATCTCGATAAGCAGGTTCGAGCTTCCGTCCCACGTGAAGGGAACCGAGAAGGTGTGGATGTTCCAGGCATTCTGCTGCGGGACGAAGTTGTCTACGTCGTAGACCAGGGTGAAGGTCGAACGGTCGTTGTCCAACTGGGTAATCTGCGTTGCCGTCGTGTGCTTAATCCAGATCCGGTAGCGGCGCGGTGGCGGGGCGATACCTGCATAGTAGGCGCCCACCCGTACACCGAGCGCAACGATCTGCCCTCCCGGCATCCCCGCTGCCTGGAGCTCGGACGCGCGGATGAGGTACTGGCTGCGCCCGGTCCACCAGTAGTCGTGGTAGGGGTTGGCGTAATCGAACTGGTACCACGCCTGTGTACTGCCGGGTCCGCCGGTGACATCGTACCAGGTCTGCGCCCGGCTCTCCAGTACGCCCACCAGGATCAGAAGGCATGCAAGCAGTGCAACCCGAACCGGTGCCATGAGTCCCTCACTGGCTGAGTGGAACTACCACCAGATGCCGCGGATACGGCACATGCAAATATACGCACTCACTGCCACAGAGGGGGCACCGACCGCATCCGATGCCACCTCCGCTGTGGCATCTAACCACGCAAGCCTCGGAAAGGTTCCCGCATCCGCACATCCTGTCCGGATACGGCACCGCCGTGCTCCTGACGGCTGCGGGAACATCGGTTGCTCCGCCCGAGCGCACAGCAATGTGCTCCAGCAACGCTCGATGCCTGCAGTGCCTCTGGCTTCGCGGCAGGGCAGGTTCCAAAGCGCCACTACGGTTCGGCATATACAATGACCAGCTACCAGGCACCCCTGCCGAATTCCACCGTGACTGGCTCCAGCCGAACGCTGTTGCGGGGGAACCACACAAGCCATCCCGGTGTAGACAGCCGGGGCGGTCGGCTTCTTGAATGCCCGTCTAACGCCCAATGCAGGGACAACCACAGGGGGTACAGATCCGCGCTGCAAGGGCAACCACAGGGGGTTGCCCCTACGTGGCGGGGGCGTGGCACTGTACCTACAAGAGTTGCGAATCCACATCGCAAGGGCAACCACGGGTGCCCCTACGTGGGGACTTTTTTGTAGCTTTGCATAAAACCTGTTCCACCCTGAAGTTCGAAGTGCACCATGGCGCGCGTACTGCGGTGGTTCGGAGCGCTCCTGCTCGGCACGGCTGTGGGCTTTGCTGGAAAGGTGCCGCCTGCCGAATGGATTCTGAACAACTCTGCCCAGGGGCGGGAGTTCTGGATTGCCATCCCTCCAAATGAGGTGGATGGCTACCCAGGGCAGCTCCTGGAGTTCTACGTGACCTCCAGCTACAACACCGAGGTCACGCTCTACAGCGCCCTGGACGGACGCACGATCACCAAGCCCGTGCGGGCAATGGAGATCACCACCTTCTCCCTGCTCACCGGCGACCTCTCCTGGAGCTATGAGGTCCGCGAAAGCGAGGTCGTCACCCAAAAGGGTATCCGGCTGAGCGCACCGCATCCCATCTCCGTGTACGTGCTCAACGGGAAGCAGTATACCTCAGACGGCTACCTGGCGCTGCCGGTCAACGTCTGGGGCACGGAGTACATGCACCTCTCGTACTACGATTACGAGGACTTCGGGCAGAAGCGCGGCAACGGCTTCGTCGTCATCGCTGCTGAAGACCAGACCGTAGTGCGCATTCAGCTCTACGGGCGTGGGTACGGGCGGACTGTGGGCGGACGCCGAATCGGGCAATCCATTGAGGTCGTGCTCAACCGTGGGCAAACCTACATGGTGCGCGGCACGGGTGATGCCCCCTTGGCACAGAACGACTTCAGCGGTACCCGCATCGTCAGCAACAAACCCATCGGGCTCATCTCCTTCCACATGCGCACCCCGATCCCCTCCTCTGCCGGCATCACCAGCCGCGACCACCTGGTGGAGATGCTCCCGCCCATCTCCGCGTGGGGGAAGCGCTACGTGACCATCGAATACCAGCGCAAAGCACGCAAAGGCGACTTCTTCCGCCTCCTCGCCTCGCAGCCCAACACCAGCTTCACCGTCCGATGGTACCGCAATGGGCAACTCAGGGGCTCCTTCTCCGGTCGCCTGCAGAATCCCGGTGACTTCTGGGAGTACAACCAGACAACCGATTACGGCGACTCCTCCATCTACGGGCAATCCATTTGGGAAGCTAACAAGCCCGTGCTGCTCATGCACTACTCCTACTCGGCAGCCTGGGATGGAGATGTGAACTTCGACCCCTTCATGATTGTCGTCACCCCGGTGGAGCAGTACATCCGCTCGACCGTCTTCCAGACCCCCGCAAGCAAGGCGTTTGCGACGAACTACTTCAACCTCATCGCGATCGGGGACACCAACGACCCCAGCCAGCAGAAGCTGCGGAGCATCAAAGTGGATGGACAGCCCGTATGGGTGCGCAATCCGGAGTTCCTGGGGCAGCGCATCCCGGGCACGAACCTCTACTGGGTGGTGCTGCGGATGCAGCCGGGTCCGCACAAGATTATCGGGGAGACCCCCTTTGGCGGCTACATCTACGGCTTCAGCCAGTGGGATTCGTACGGCTGGCCGGCGGCGATGGCGATCAACAAAATTGACGAGCTCGATACGCTACCGCCAGAACTGCGCAAACGGGTCGACTGCGGCGATTGGGAGATCGAGGCAACCGAGCTCCGCAACGGCAAACCCGAGGACAACCCGCGCCAGGTTGACCAGGGCATCGCCCAGATCGAGCTGCTGGAGGGGAGCTACAACTACCGTCTGCGCTTCATCACCGCCGAGGAGCTCAAGCCCTACCCCAAGGTGGAGCGCTTTGTGTTCCGGCTGGAGGTCATTGACAAGCGCTCTTCGGCGTTCGCCCGGATTGGAGTGCTCGACCGCGCCGGGAACCTCACCATTGACAGCGTTTGGTACAACGCCGACAGCCTCATCGTCCGCCCTGCCGATCCGGTGGACTTCGGCGCCGTGCGGTTGGGGCAATCGCGCACACTCCCCATCCAGCTCTTCAACGCAAGGGACTCCGCCGCTGCGCTGCGGGAGATCCGCTTGCAGGCGGGACGTGACTTCATGCTCCTGGAGGGCGCAATCCCGCCGAACCCTGCCACCGAGCTTGCGGGCAAAGCCGCCTACGCCCTTCAGGTACGCTACACGCCCTCCCGAGAGCATCCCGCCGGGGAGTTCGACCGGGACACGCTCATCGTGCGCACTGCCTGCGCCGAATTCCGCTACGAGCTACGCGGTCGCGGCATCCAGCCGCACATCTGGGTGGAGGATTGGGATGCCGGCACCATCCCCGCCAACACCAGCACGTGCAAGGACGCAGGGCTGCTGATTACCAACCCCGGCACCGATACGCTCCACATCAGCGCAATTGAGGGCGTGACCGAGCCCTTCCAGCTCAATCTCATCGAGCCTCCACTGCCGATCCAGATCCCGCCAGGGGCGCGTGTGCTGCTGCGCTTGCCCTGCTACGCCCCCACAGCCGTGGGAGAGCACCAAATCGCCGTCACCTTCCGCTGCGATGCCCCGCCGGAGGACAAAAATGTGTCCATCTGGCGCGGGCGCGCAACCGTGCCGGGTCCCTACATCACCTCCTACGACTGGGGCGAGCGCCGAGTTGGCACACGCCAGGATGCGCTGCTCTACATCCGGAATGCCGGAGCCGCTCCGGCGTTGCTGACCGAGGTCCGCCTGCGCGGATTGGCACCGGCAGGGACCTTTGCCATCCTGAGCATCGAGCCGCAACCCGGACCGGGCACCCCGGTTCGCGTGGAGCCGCAGGAGCGCTCCGAGGTCAAGGTGCGGGTGCAGTACATCCCGCCGACCGAGGAGGTGCACCTGGATAGCGTCGAAGCCCTCTTCAGCGATGGCACGGTCGTGGTGGGAAGCGTCCGCGGCATCGGCATCCTGCCCAAGATTGAGGTGGCGATCGACACCTTCCCCTGCATCCTGGTCGGGCAGCATCAGGATGGAATCGTGAGCATCCACAATCCCAGTTCCAGCGCCGAGCTCTTCATCGAGCGGATTGATTGGGCAGCCGGAAGCGACCCGGACTTCCGCTGGGTTACCCCACCACCGAGCAATCTCCGGCTGGAACGTGGGCAAACCCTGCAGCTCCCCTTCCGCTTCGCACCGCAGCAGACCGGTCCCCGCCAGGCAACGGTGCTCATCCGGAGCGATGCCGCGCCCGGACCCGACCCCAACCCGATTGTGGAGACACGCGTGCGTACCACCGGTAGCGGCTGCGTCAACGATATCCAGGTCACGAACCTGGACTTCGGCGCCGTGCTCACCTGCGACGAGCCCATCGGGAGCTTCCAGGTCATCAACCCGAACGACGCCGAAATCACCGTCGAAGGGCTGGAGCTGGTCGGCGGAGATGTGGATGCCTTCGAGCTGCTCTCCCCAACTCCGGCGGACCTCCCCGTGCAGATTCCCGCCGGAGAGCGGCTCACCGTGCAGGTGCGCTTCCTGCCGAAGGAGCCGCGGCAGTACAGCGCCACCGTAGCGGTTCGCAACCGCATCCGTCCGGAGCTGACGGCGCAGCTTCGCGGCGAAGGCTACCGAGTTCCCACGGCGTACCGGGTGCTTCCTGAGCGCCTCTTCGGCGAACCCGGACAGCGCTTCGATGCGAGCATCCAGGCAGAAAGCCCGCGCTGGGCAACCGCCGATGTGCGCACACTCCAGGCACGGCTCACCTACAACGGCAGCCTGCTGCAGTACGTCGAGGGCTCCATCCGCCCCGGCAGCCTGCTGGATGCCACCTGGCAAGTCAATGCCCAAGAGGTACCCGGTCCCAACGGCACAAGCCAGTTGCTCATCTCCGCCAGTGGGCAGACCCCCATTGGACGGGATGGGGAGCTGTTCCGCTTCCAGCTCCAGAGCTTCCTAGGGGTGGTGCTGCGGAGCGACCTCCAGCTGGAGGTGGACATCGGGCAGCGCGCCGCATGCGTGGATATTGCCACGACGCCGGCAACTGCCGAGGTGGGCGGCTGCTTCGTCAACGGTCGGCTGATTCGGCTGAGCCCGACGGGCTACTTCCTGCAGGAGATTCGCCCCAACCCCGTCGCAGCCGAGCAGTTGGAGCTGGTCTACGGTGTCGGGATGGACGGCTGGACACGGGTGGAGCTCTTCACGGCGATGGGAACGCGCGTGGCAACGCTTGTGGAGGGAATTCTGCCCGCTGGAACCTACCGGCAGGAGGTGAACATAGCGGAGCTGCCAGCGGGTAGCTACATTGTGCGCATCATCTCGGGTCCGTTCTCGGCAACCCAGCGCTTCGTGCGGCTGCGATAGCGGTCATGGCGCTACCTCCTGGTGTGCCGGCTCCCGCTTCGGGACCGGCACATCGTTTTTTTCGAGCGCAGGTGAGCCGCTTCCCGTAAGTTTGCGTGCACAACGGTATGTGTGCCGAGCAGGCGGTGCAGAGACACCCGATGCGGGAGTTTGCTTCAGCGTATACGCCAACGCCGGTGGAGCGCCGATGGTATTCGGCATGGCTGGATGCCGAGCTCTTCCGGGCGCGTCCCTTCTCCGGGCGCCCGCCCTACAGCATCCTGATGCCTCCGCCGAATGTAACGGGGATGCTGCATTTCGGGCACGTGCTCAACATCACGCTGCAGGACATCTACATCCGCTGGCATCGCATGCTGGGCTACGAGGTGTGCTGGTTCCCCGGCATTGACCACGCCGGCATCGCCACCCAGGTCAAGGTCGAACAGCAGCTTGCCGCCGAGGGCTTGAGCCGGCAAGCACTCGGGCGCGATGCCTTCCTCCAGCGGGTCTGGCAATGGAAGGAGCGCTACGGCGGCATCATCCTGGAGCAGATGCGCGCCCTGGGGATCTCCTGCGATTGGAGCCGCACGCTCTTCACCATGGATGAGAGCGCCTCCAATGCTGTCCGCGAGGTCTTCATCCGCCTCTACGACGAAGGGCTCATCTACCGGGGCAAGCGCATCATCAATTGGTCCCCGGCACTGCAATCGGCGCTCTCCGACGAGGAGGTCGTCTACCGCCCCGTCACCGAACGGCTCTACGTGCTGCGGTATGAGCTGGAGGACGGCTCGGGATTCCTCCCCGTTGCAACGGTGCGTCCGGAGACGATCTTTGCCGACGTGGCGGTGGCAGTCCATCCCGAGGACGAGCGCTATCGCCACCTGCTGGGGCGCCGAGTCCGAGTTCCGTTGACGGAGCGCTGGGTGCCGGTCATCGCCGACACAGCCGTCGATCCGGAGTTCGGCACCGGCGTGCTCAAGGTCACTCCGGCGCACGATGCCCAGGACTTCGAAATCGGGCAGCGCCATGGATTGCCCATCCTGGTGTGCCTGACCCCGGAGGGTCGGCTCAACGAGCTGGCGGGAGAATTCGCCGGTCTGGAGCGCTTCCATGCCCGACGCGTGGTGGTCGAACGGCTGCGCGAGCTGGGCTTGCTCGAATCCGAACAGGAGTACACCCACAACGTGGGCTTCTCCGAGCGCAGCGGGGAACCGGTCGAGCCCTACATCAGCGACCAGTGGTTCGTCCGCATGAAGCCGCTGGCGGAGCCCGCGCTGGAAGCCGTGCTGGACGGGCGCATCCGCTTCCACCCGGAGCACTGGGTCAAGACCTACGAGCACTGGATGCGCAACGTGCGCGATTGGTGTATTTCGCGCCAGCTCTGGTGGGGACATCGCATTCCGGTCTACTACGCCCCCGACGGACGCTACACGGCGGCGCGCTCGGAAGCCGAAGCCCGGCAGCGGCTGGGGCTGCCCGAGGACGTACCGCTTGAACAGGACCCCGACGTGCTGGACACGTGGTTCTCCTCCTGGCTCTGGCCGCTGACGACGATGCGCTGGCTTGCCGACGGAGTCACCGAGGACACCCCGGAGCTGCGCTTCTTCCTGCCGACGAATCTGCTGGTGACGGCGCCGGAGATCATCTTCTTCTGGGTCGCCCGCATGATTATGGCGACGCTGAAGTTCCGCGGCACCATCCCCTTCCGCGACGTCTACTTCACCAGCGTCATCCGCGACGAGCGCGGGCGCAAGCTCTCGAAATCCCTGGGGAACTCCCCCGATCCGCTCCCCATCATCGAGCGCTACGGCGCCGATGCCGTCCGCTTCACGATGATCTACCTCTCGCCACTGGGGCAGGACGTACGGCTGCGCATCGAGGAGCGCACGCAGGATATCCCCTCGATGGAGATCGGGCGCAACTTTGCCAACAAGCTCTGGAACGCCGGACGGCTCCTCTGGCTCAAATCCCGTCAGCACGGGTGCGCCGAACAGCCCCCGGCAGAGACGGAGCTGGAGCTGCCCGAACGCTGGATCCGCTCCCGCTTCGCCGCAACGGTTGAGGCAACCACGGACGCGCTGCGGAGCTACCGCGTGACCGACTACGCCAAGCTGCTGTACGACTTCGTGTGGAGCGACTTCTGCGACTGGTACCTGGAGAGCTTCAAGCTCTCGCTGGCGCGCGCGGATGTACAGCGGCAGCAGCAGCTGTGCTGCTTTGCCCTGCAGCTCTACGATGGCATCCTGCGGCTGCTGCATCCGGTGATGCCCTTCATCACCGAGGAGCTCTGGCATCTCCTGTGGGAGCGCTCCGAAACCGAGTTCCTCACGACGGCAGCCGCCGCCGAGGCTCCGCCCTCCTGGCGCATGCCACAGGCGGAGGAGCAGTTTGCGCTCGTGCAGGCGCTGGTGGAGGAGATTCGGCGGCTCCGTTCACTGGTGGGGCTGCCTCCGCAGCAGCGCGCCCAGGTATGGCTGCGTTGCCCGGAACCGGCACTCCAGTCACTGCTGGAGGAGTACCGCTGGCTCATTGATGCCCTGGGCGGGTGCGAAAGCCAGCTTGTGCGGGACCACCAGCAGCCCGTCCGTGCCCTCAGCGGCGTGGTGCGTGGCATCGAAGTGCTGCTCCACGTCGCCCAGGAGCTCGATCTCAGCGCCGAACTCCAGCGGCTGGAGCAGGAGATCGCCCGTCTGGAGCGACTACTCCAGGGCACACGCGCCAAGCTCTCCAACGAGAACTTCCTGCGCAATGCCCCTGCCGAAGTCGTCGAACGGGAGCGGCAGAAGGAGCACAACTTCCAGCAATCGCTCGATGCCCTGCGCCAGCGGCTCTCGGCGCTGCGTCAGTTGACCGACCGCGAGCCCGACCATGCGTGAGGTCTTCATCGTTGAGCCTGTACGCACCCCCATCGGCAAATACGGCGGGGCGCTGAGCCTGGTGCGCCCGGATGACCTGGCAGCGCTGGTCATTGCCGAAGTAGTCAAGCGCACGAACATCCCGCCGGACGCGGTGGACGAGGTCGTCCTGGGCTGCGCCAACCAAGCCGGGGAGGACAACCGCAATGTTGCCCGCATGGCGCTCCTGCTGGCAGGGCTGCCGGAGACGGTCCCCGGCGTCACGGTCAACCGGCTGTGCGCCTCCGGATTGGAAGCCGTCATCGCCGGAGTGCGGGCAATCCGCTGCGGGGAAGCCGAGCTGGTCATTGCCGGTGGGGTGGAATCCATGTCCCGTGCCCCGTACGTGCTGGCAAAGAACGTCACCGGTCGCGCCCAGTACGGAAACCTCATCGCGTACGACACAGCGCTGGGCTGGCGCTTTCCCAATCCACGCCTGGAGCAGCTCTTCCCGCTGGAATCCATGGGCGAGACGGCGGAGAACCTCGCCGAACTCTACCGCATCTCGCGCCAGGAGCAGGATGAGTTCGCCCTGCGCTCGCACCAACGCGCCGTTGCAGCCCAGGATGCCTGCATCTTTGCCGAGGAGCTTGTGCCCGTTCCGGTGGAGCTCGGCAAGGGCGAGACCCGCATCGTGGAGCGCGACGAAGGTCCCCGCCGCGACACCTCCCTGGAGAAGCTCTCCGCGCTGCCACCGGCATTCCGCAAAGGGGGAACGGTGACGGCGGGCAACTCCTCCAGCCTCAATGACGGCGCCGCGGCGATGCTCCTGGCAAGCGAGGAGGCGGTAAAGCGCTACAACCTGCGTCCTCTGGCACGCTATGTTGCCTCTGCCGCTGCTGGAGTCAACCCGCGCATCATGGGGATCGGACCCGTCCCCGCTACCCGCAAAGCACTCCAGCGTGCGGGGCTGCGGCTGGAGCAGATTGACCTGGTGGAGCTCAACGAAGCCTTTGCAGCACAGGTGCTGGCGTGCCTGCGCGAACTCCCCATCGAGCCCGAACGGCTCAACATCTACGGCGGTGCAATCGCCCTGGGGCACCCACTGGGCATGAGCGGTGCACGGTTGGTCGGAACCCTTGCGCGCGCACTCCACCGCCGCAATGCCCGCTACGGACTTGCCACGCTCTGCATCGGCGTCGGGCAAGGACTGGCAATGATCATCGAACGTTGCTGAAGCCTCGCCACAACCGCTTCGCCTGCTACACTCCAGAATCAAGCCCGCAGAGCACTGCCTCGGGCAGTGTGACCACGTGTGACGTGCCCGCATTCCCTCACCACTGCCCAACAGCGGCATCCAGCGCCGTTTTCCTGAAGGTGTGATCCTGGATGCGCACAGTGTGACTGTATGCTCACACTCGACCTACCGCAGCAGCGAACGACAAGGGAGCCCGAGAGTCTATTTTCGCGGTAGGTGAAACAAACACATCAAAAACGATGCGTCAATATCGTCGATTCTGGAAAGGACTTTACATTGCCGACAAGCGTGGGATTGTCGACTTCCGCAGCATGCGTGACAGGGACGGCTCCACTCTGCGGCTGGCGATCACCCAAAAGCCGGGTCCAAAGGGTGGGCACACCGTCGCCATTGGGCGCTACCGTCCGAGCAGTCGTAGGGGCAGCCGCTAAAGCTGCGGTTCACTGCTGCGGAAGTATGGCAGCAGGGCGTGGGTGGAGCTCCACCCACTCCAGCTCGCGCGCCGCGATGGTCGACGGGAAGATTGCACGGGCTTCTGCCACAAGCGCGTCGACCGTGCGGTAGCGAGCGCTGAAGTGCATCAGCACGAGCGTCTCCACCCCTGCCTGTGCCGCAACGCGGGCTGCCTCCTCCGCCGTGGAGTGCATCGTCTCGAGCGCAAGCTCGGCATGCTCGCGCCCGAAGGTGGCTTCGTAGAGCAGCACCTGCGCTCCCCGTGCCAGCTCTACCGCCGCGTCGCACGGGCGCGTATCGCCACAGTAGACCAAGCTCGGTGGGATGCGGTGCACGATGCAGTCCTCCAGCCGTACGACTTTGCCATCGGGCAGTCTCACCTGCCCTTCGCGCTTGAGCTGCCCCACCAGCGGTCCCGGGGTGATGCCGTAGGCGGCAAGGCGGGCGGGATCGAGCCGCACGGCAAGCCGCTGCTCCACCCGGTAGCCGAAGCAGGGCACGCTGTGCTGGAGCGGGGCGCAGTCGAGCAGCAACTCCGGCGTCTCCACTACGCCTCCGGCGAAGCCCTCCGGCAGCTCCCGGAACTCCAGCGGGAAGGCAAGCTCGGTGTAGATGCGCCGCAAGGTGTCCTCCACCAGCTCCCGCAGCCCCTGCGGACCGATGAGCAGCAGCGGGCGCCTGCGACGGTCCGAATGCATACTGGTCAGCAGCGGCACCAGCCCCAGCACGTGGTCCCCATGGAGGTGGGTGATGGCGATGAGATCGATCCGGTTACGCGAGACCCCCAGCCGCAGCAGTTGCCGTTGCGTCCCTTCACCGCAATCCAGAAGCAGCAGGGCTCCCTCGACCCGCACCAGCACCGCCGCGGGGTGCCGGGAGAGTATCGGCGCTCCCCCGGCACCGCTGCCCAGAACGCAGTAGCGCATCATCGGGCGACGGCAGTCTTGCGCACTTCGCGGACAACGGTGACCTTGACCTGCCCGGGATACTGCATCTCGGCTTCGATGCGGGCAGCAAGTTCGCGGGCAAGCTCTTCGGCACGCCGGTCGTCAATCCGCTCCGGCTCTACAATCACGCGGATCTCGCGCCCGGCTTGCATTGCGTAGGTCTTCGCCACCCCTTCAAAGCTCTGCGCCAGTGCCTCCAGTTGCTCCAGCCGACGCACGTAGCTCTCCAGCGTTTCGCGACGTGCACCGGGGCGGGCACCGCTGATAGCATCGGCTGCCTGCACCAGCGCCGCAATGGGGCTCTCCATGGGGATGTCCTCGTGGTGCGCCCCAATAGCGTTGCACACGATGGGATGCTCGTTGTACTTCTTGGCAAGCTCATAGCCCAGCAGGGCATGCGGAGCATCGGAGTTCTGGTCAACACATTTGCCGATATCGTGCAGCAGTCCGGCTCGCTTTGCCAACCGCGCATCCAATCGGAGCTCCGCTGCCATGATGCCGGCAAGGTGCGCCACCTCGATGGAGTGCGCCAGCAGGTTCTGCCCGTAGCTGGAGCGGTACTTCATCTTGCCCACGTAGCGCAGCAGCGCTGGGTGGAGATTGTGGATGCCCAGCTCCGCAGCAGCCTCCTGCCCAATGAGGAGAAGCTGCTCCTCCAGCTCGCGTCGGGTCTTCTCGACCACCTCTTCGATGCGCGCTGGGTGAATGCGTCCATCGGCAACGAGCCGCTCCAGCGCGATGCGGGCAACCTCGCGACGGAAGGGATCGAAGCCGGAGATGACCACCGCTTCCGGCGTGTCGTCGATGATGAGGTCCACGCCTGTTGCGGCTTCAAAGGCACGGATGTTGCGCCCCTCGCGCCCGATGATGCGCCCCTTCATCTCCTCTGAGGGGAGCTGCACGACCGAGACGGTGGTCTCCACCGAATGGTCGGCAGCGGTGCGTTGAATTGCTTGCACGATGATGTTGCGCGCCTCGCGCTCGGCGGTCAGGCGGGCTTCCTCGCGAATCTGGCGGATGAGCTGGGCAGCTTCGTTGCGGGCTTCGTCGAGCAACTGCTCCATGAGGAGCTGTTTCGCCTGGTCGCGCCCGATTCCGGCAATCGCCTCCAGGCGGCGGATCTGCTCCTGCACCAGCTCCTGGGCTTGGGCAAGGCGCTGTTCGAGCTCCTGCTGCCGCTGGGCAAGCTGCTGCTCCAGCTCGTGGAACTGCTTCTCCTTGCGCGTCACCAGCTCCAGCTTCTGCTGCAATGCCTCTTCACGCGATTTGAGCTCGCGTTCGAGCACCTGCAGGCGGTTGCGCTTGGTTGCCAACTCCTGCTCGACCTGCTGGCGCTGCCGCTGCCATTCCTCCTTGAGCTCGAGCAGCTTCTCCTTCTTGAGCGCCTTCGCCTCGCGTTCGGCGTCTTCGAGTACGCGGCGAGCCTGGCGTTCGGCTTCGGAGACCTTCTCAGCAGCCAAGCGTCTTCCGGCGAAATAGGCGATGGCAAACCCCGCCAGCAGCCCCACGAGGCTGAGTCCGACGATTATGAGCACGCTCATTCTCCTCTCCTCTGCGGTACAACATGCCTTCGGTGGAGCTGGAGCGGAAAACAAAGCAGCGCCGTTCCCGCCGAGCAGGTGTCAGGGGGAGCGGAACTGGATCGCGTCACGGTGGGTGATAGCCTGCCTACTTCTTGCTTCCTTCTGCGGCGCCCTCAGGCGGGAAGGCCTGCAATCCATAGGCAGAGCCTATCTCCCTTTTGGCTTGTGTGTTTGCAGTTCGCTCGCCGCTGACCACCGACAACGAGCCGGGATACGGCGCTGCTGTGAGCGTCGTCCGTTGTCAAAGATTCTCCGGACGCTCCACACCCACTCCGAGGGCGGAGAGCTGCTCCTCTACGTAGGCGACCATTCTGTCGAGCGATTCTCGCACGTAGTGGAGATCGACTTCGGCTTGCCGCCGCAGCCGATGGTATTGCTCAGCCAGGTTCAGTGCAACCAAAATCGCCATCGTCGCCGTTGATTGTTCGGGCACTTGCCCTTGCAAGAGCTTCCACTGCTGCTCCACCTCCTGGGCGGAGCGGAGCACCTGCTCTTCGTCCTCTCCTCGGAGCACATACTCACGTCCGGCGATGGTCACGCGGATCGGACGCTCCATTCCGCTCCCACTCTCGCTGTCGCTTGGTGCAAAATTACGCCTTTTGACCGTGGGCGGTGTCGCCGAGGAGCTGCTCGACCCGCTGGAGCAGATGCTCGAGCCGCTGCCGGAACTGCCGTTGCTCCTCTGGGGCAAAGAGCAGGACCGGCTGCGGTGGACGTCCGGCAAGCTGCTGCACGAGGTTCTCCAACTGCCCCACCAGCTCATACAGGGAGGGCAGCTCGGAGAAGTTCTCCAGCAGGCGAAGGAGCTGGCGTTGGAGCATCTGTACCTCCTGCTCCAGCTGCTGGATACGCTCGCGCGCCTGCACAAGCTGCTGCTCTAACTGCTCGACATGCTCCCGAGCGATGCCCTGCCGGAGCTGCTCCCGCAGCTGGGCATTCTCCTGCTGCAGCCGGAGAATCTGCTCGGAGTACTGCTGCAAGCTCTCTCCTTGAGCGCGTACAATCTGGCGCAGCTCCTCGAGCTCCTGCCCCTGAGGGCTTGCCAGGGCAAGCTGCTCTCGGCACCGCTCCAGCTCCTTTTGGTGGTGGTACAGCTCCGCATTGCGGCGCGCCAGCTCCTGCTGCGCCAGCTCGTATTCGGTTCGAAGCTGCCGCAACTGCTCCAGCTCCTGCTGCGCCGCCTGGAGCGCTGCCTGCGCAGAGGCAAGCTGCTCCTCCAGTTGTGCGCTCCACGCGGTCTGCTCCTCCAGCGTACGGTGGAGCTGCTCGCACTCCTGCTGGAGCGAATCCCGCTGCGATTGTAGTTGGGCAAGCTCCTTGCGCAATTGCCCGCGCTCGCGCTCCAGCTCCTGCCAGCGGCGCTGCAGCTCGTGTGCATGCTCTGCCAGGCGGCGCAGCCGTTGCCCAAGCCGCAGGACCGCTGCCTGCAGCTCCGCTCTGGGTTGAAGCTCGCGCGGACTCTCCTGTTCCATTGCTACCGGCGCAGACGTGCCCCGGTGTGTTGTTCGACTTCGGCAATGATGCGCTGCAGAATCGGCTCCAACTCCTCCTCGCGCAATGTCCGCTGCCGCGACCGAAAGCGCAGGCTAAAGGCAACGCTCCGTTTGCCCTCGCCCAGCGCCGGGGATGTAAACACATCGAAGAGCACCACCTCTTCGAGCCATTCGCCGCCATTCTGCTCGATGAGCTGCTGGAGCCGCACCACTGGCACACTCGCATCCACCACAAAGGCAAGGTCACGCCGAATCGCTGGGAACTCCGGCACCGGCTCGTACCGACCGGCTGGCTGCCGGCACGCCTGCAACGCAGGAAGGCTAAGCTCGGCAACAAATGCGGGCTGTTCGACCTCTAAGCGGCGCAACCAACTGGGGCGCAGCTCCCCCAGCCACCCCAAACGGCGCTCCCCCGCATAGAGCTCCACCGCCGCTGGGGTCACCACGGCAGGGCGCGAGCGCATCGGCTCCCAGCGAACTCCGGCAACGCGCAGCGCCTCCAGGAGCTGCTCTACGATCCCGCGCAGGTCGTAGAGATCCACCTCCCGCTGCGGCAGCCCCCACTGCAGTGGCACAGCCGCTCCGCTGAGCAGAATCCCAACCCGCTGCTCCTCCTCATACGGCAGCGCATCCACAGGCGCAGCACGGCGGGAAAACACCTTGCCAATCTCAAAGATGCGCACCGTGCGCTCCCCCACACGGACATTGTGCGCCAGGACCCTTGCCAGCGCAGGCACCAGCGACGGGCGCAGCACTGAGTACTCCTGCGAGAGCGGATTGACCAGCTCCACCGGATGCTCCGTCCAGATGCGCGCCGACTCCGGATCGCTCAGCACAACGGTGAAGACCTGCTGCAGCCCCCAATGGCTCAGCATTTGGATTACCTCCGACACCAGCGGCGAAGGCGCCAGCTCCGGTGGCAACGGCTGCAGCTCCAATGGCAACAGGGCTGAGGATGCCGCCGGAATGCGCTCGTACCCATAGAGCCGCGCAATCTCCTCGACCAAGTCGATCTCCTCGTGCAAGTCGTTCCGATAGGGCGGCGGGATGACGTTGCAGTCCTCCTCCGTGCGGGAGACCACCGTGCACGAGAGGCGCTGCAATGTCTGCTCGATCTGCTCGCGCGGGAGCGTAATGCCCAGAATCCTTCCCACCCGTTCATAGCGCAGCCGCACAATCCTGGAGTTGCTCTGCCGAAGGTCGGCAACAGCGGGACGGGAAACCACACCGTTGCTCAACTTCGCCAGGAGCGTCGCCGCGCGCTCCAGTGCGCGGAGCACGCCGGTGGGATCGACTCCACGCTGGAAGCGATAGGCTGCCTCCGTCTCCAGACCATGGCGGCGAGCCGTTCGCCGGATGTGGACTGGAGAGAAGAGCGCCGATTCAATCAGTACGCGGCGCGTGTGCGCAGTGACGGCGCTATTGGCGCCTCCGAGCACTCCGGCAAGCGCCAAGGGCTTCTCCACATCGGCGATGAGCAGATCCTGTGGATGCAGCTCCCGCTCCTGCCCATCCAGCCCGCAGAAGCGCTCCCCCGAATGTGCCCACCGCACGTGGATCTGCTGTCCAGCGATGGTATCGGCATCGAAGGCATGCAGGGGCTGCCCCTGCTCCAGCATCACGTAGTTCATCACATCCACCGCCAGCGAATGCGGCTGCAGCCCCAGCCGCAGCAGCCGGAGCTGCATCCACAGCGGGGAGGCCACCGCCACCGCTCCCTCAACCTGGCGGCAGGTGTAGTAGGGACAGCCCTCGGGCGCCTCCAGGGCAATCTGCGCTGGCAGTGCCCCGGTCTCCTCCACCGGCTCCGGTTGCGGTAGCCTGACCGGAATCCCTCCGTACGCAGCCAACTCCCGGGCAATCCCCAAGTGGCTCAGGCAGTCTCCACGGTTGGGGGTGATCGCTACGTCGTAGAGTACATCCTCCAGCTCCGGTAGATATGCTGCCAACGGCGCCCCGATAGGTGCGTCCTCGGGCAGCACCCATATCGCTTCGGCGGCACCAATCCCGAGTTCGCGCTGACTGCAGAGCATCCCCTCGGAGCGCACCCCGGCGATGAGCCTCGGCTCGATACGCTGCTGCAGCCCTGGGACGTATGCCCCGGGTCGTGCAACCACAACACGCTGCCCCTCAGCAATGGCGGATGTGCCCACAACGACGGTCAACTCCTCCCCACCGCTGCTGATCCGGCACACGCGCAACCGCTCACTCTGGGGATGCACCTCCACCGCGCGGACATACCCGATCTGGATGCCGGCATAGGCTCCGCGGAGATCCTCGATGGCTTCCACCTCCAGCCCCAGCCGGTTGAGCACTTCGGCAACCTCTTCCGCAGCCCAAGGGAGCTCGGCAAACTCCTGCAACCAACGGTAGGAGACCCTCATCGCGGACGCCGTGCTACTCCGTCTGGCGGCGAATTTAGGGATTTTCCTATCGCCGCCACTCGCTCCCTGCGCTGTCCTTGCTGCATAGCCGTAGCAGCGTAAATTTGCATTCCCAACACATGCCACCGTAGCTCAGTGGTAGAGCGGCTGATTTGTAATCAGCGGGTCGGGGGTTCAAATCCCTCCGGTGGCTCTGCGGAGGCGCTGCAGCGGGGGCGGAAAAGTCACTTGGTCACAATATCAAAGCGGTCGTTTCGTATTTTCACACCGAAAAACATGCCGTACGGTACCGCCGTAACGGCAGAGTGGAGCAATGGTAAACCAACGAAGAGGGGAGCACACGATGCCACGGAAAGCAGCAAAAGCGCAGAATCGCAAGCCCGCCCGCGGAAGACCTTCGCTGTTCCAGAACAGGCGATTGCTGAGCGTGACGCTGGAGCAGAGCGACTACGAGAGCCTTTTGCAGCTTGCCCGCGGAGTAGGAATGGGAGCCTCCACATACGTCCGCATGCTCATCAAGAGGGCAATCCAGGAGCACCCGCAGCAATCCAGCCAGTGAATTGAGCATCCCTTCGATGTACGAGCTCCGCTTGCGTGCGGGGCACGACAGTCGTGTCCGCAGCGGTCACCTCTGGGTCTTCAGCAACGAGGTCTCCGAGCTGCCTCGGACCATCCCCCCAGGGGCGCTCGTGCGCGTGCGTACGGCGCGGGGTGAAAGTGTTGGCACCGGAATCTACAACCCCCACAGCCTCATCTGCGTTCGCCTGCTCGGGGGAGAGGTCGAGGAGCTCAACCTCGAATTCTTCTGCGAGCGGCTGCGCCGCGCGCTGGAGCTGCGCCAGCGGCTCTGCCCCGGGGAGGCGATGTACCGCCTGGTGCACGGCGAAGCCGACCTGCTGCCCGGACTGGTTGTGGACCGATACGGAGAATACCTGGCGCTGCAGACCTTCTCCATCGGCATGGAGCAGCGCCTGGAGCTCATCGTAGAGGCGCTGCGCACGGTGCTGCCTGAGACGAAGGGGATTGTGGAGAAGAACCTCTCCCGGCTGCGCGAACTGGAGGGCTTGCCGCAGCGCCAGCGAGTACTCTTCGGCACTATCCCCCAATGGCTTCCGGTGGAGGAGTTCGGTATCCGGCTGGAGCTGTCGCTGCTGGAGGGACAGAAGACCGGGGCATACCTGGACCAGCGCTACCATCACGTCATTGCCGGACGTTGGGCGCGGGGATTGCGCGTGTTGGATTGCTTCACCCATCAGGGCGGCTTCGCCCTCCACGCGGCAGCAAATGGAGCGCGCGAGGTGCTCGGCGTGGATAGCTCCGCCTTCGCTATCGAATGTGCCCGGCGCAATGCTCAGCTCAATGGGCTGTCGCAGCTTCAGTTTGTCGAAGCCGAGGTCTTCGAGTTCCTGCGCCAGCAGCGGCAGGAGAACGCGCGCTGGGACATGATCATCCTGGACCCGCCAGCATTTGCCAAAAGCCGCCGCCATGTCCCCGCTGCAAAGCGCGGCTACGCCGAGCTGAATCGCCTGGCAATGGAGTTGCTCCCCGAGGGCGGCTTCCTGGTCACCAGTAGCTGCTCCCACCACGTCTTCGAAGCCGTCTTCCTGGAGGTACTCCACGGGGAGGCAGCCGCTCTGGGACGCCAGCTGCAACTGCTGTACCGAGGCACCCAGCCTCCGGACCACCCCATCCTGCTGAGCATGCCGGAGACGCAGTACCTGAAGTTCTTCATCTTCCAGGTGCTGTAGCCGCTGCCGCAATTGGCACGCCAATTCGCTATACATTTTGCCCCGGAGGGTGCCATGCGTGTGCGGACCTACATCGCCGAAAGCATCCAGGAAGCGCTCCGCTCCATGCGGCGCGAACTGGGTGAGGATGCCATCATCCTTTCCACACGCACCGTCCGCGCAGCGGAGAAACCAGATCACGAGCTCATCGAGATCATCGCCACTGCCGCCCCCGCGCACTCAAGCTCACCCGCCGTAGGCGAGGAGCTACCCATGGCATCACAGCTCCAGCAGGAGCTGGCAGCGCTCCGCAGCGCCGTACACGAGCTCTCCCTCCAACTGCGCTTCGGGCAGGTTCGCTCGCTTCCGCAATGGCAGCTCCTCTGGGAGCTTGCTGAACGGGAGGGCTTCTCCGAGGGCTTCCTCCTGCGCCACAGTGCGGGGCTGGACCCGTCCCTCCCACTGCCGGAGCTGCAGCAGCAACTCCGGCATTCCCTCCTGCAACACCTCCGCTACGTTCCGCTACCGGAACCCAGCCACCATCCGCTCCGCATCGTGCTCACGGGACTCCCCGGCGCGGGCGTTACCACGAGCCTGCTGAAACTGGCGCTGTTCTATGCCCTTGAGCGCGGCTATCCCGTGCAGATCGTCTCCGCTGCAACCGATACGCTCGGCGCCCTCGAACAGCTCCAACTCTTCAGCTCGGTCACCGATATCCCAGTTGCCGAAGTGCATACGGCACGGGAGCTGCAGCGTCTGCTCGGCAGCATCCCGCCGATTCCGCAGGTGGTCTTGGTCGAGCTCCCTACGGGGAATCCTCTGCACGGGCAGCTCCAGCAGTTGTGGCAGAGCTACAAGAGCGCAGCTCAGCCGGATGCGACCTACGCAGTGATGAGCGCAACGGAATCCTCCGCCAACGCTTCCGCATTCGTGCAGGCGTGGCGGGAGCTGGGCAGCGATGCCCTGGTACTCACCAAACTGGACCTCGCCGTAGGAATTGGCGCTGTGGTGGAGGTCTTGAGTACCACCGCCCTCCCCATCGTTGCGTTGGGGATTGGACCGCGCATTCCGGAGGATTTCGCGGCAGCAAGCCCAGGAGCACTGGAGCAGTTTATTCTTCGAGGTCAGCAGCGATGAGACCTCCGCTGAGCATCGCCTTCGGGAGCGGTCGCGCCGGCGTAGGCAAAAGCACGCTTGTAGCCAACCTCGCCGTTGCTCTTCAGCGCCAGGGGTACCGCTGTCTGCTGTGGGATGCCAACATCTCGGCACCAACGCTGCATACGCTCTTCGGGGTGGACCCGCTCCTGCGCGCTGCCGATGCCTACTTCGGTCGCGTACAGCCGGAAGAGGTCCCGCTGGAGCTGCGCCCGGGGCTATGGCTGTTTGCCGAGCGCGCAACTTCATCGCCGGAAGCAGAGCAGCTCTTGGCGCGGCATTTCCAGAAGCTGTTGCAGCGGATTGCCCAACGCCTGCGCCCAGACGTTGTTCTGCTGGATCTCCCAGCCGGCTGGTCCGAGCTGGTCTACCTGGGCTGCTCCACGGCAGCGATGAACTGCCTGGTGCTGGGAGATGATATCGGCTCGGTCCTGGACGCTTACGGCTTTCTCAAAGCACTCTCGGCACAGCCGGAAGCTCTCACGGTGCAGCTCATTGTCACCAACGTCGTGGACTCCTCCGATGCAGCCGAGATTGCGCAAAAGCTCAACACCGTTGCCGCGCGCTTTCTCGGACGGCGTTTTCCGCTCCTGGGAGAGGTGCCGTACGACCCGGCACACCGGGCAGCCCTCCTGCAACAGCGTCCGTTGGTTGAGCATCTGCCCACGGCGCCAGCGGCACAGGCATATCAGCGGCTTGCGATGGCGTTGATCCAAGCTCTGCAGCGCACCCATGCCCCGAGGGCGTCCCAAACAGCGTAGCAGCACCATCGGTTTCGTGCTCAATGTCGGCGTGCTTGCCGGCTGCGTTGCGCTGATTATCTTTGCTGTGCAGCCAGAGCTTGCGCTGGAGGCAGCACTGGTGCCCGCGTTTCTCGCCTTCGTGGTCAGTGTGCTGGTGACAACCTTCGTCATCGGAGCCCTGCAGATGCTTCGCCGTGCCCGCCAGAGCTCTGGCACAGAGGACCGTGTTGGTGAACCGCTGTAAGGACAGCCATGCGGGGTCAGCAACTCTCACCCGAAGCGCTGCAAGAGACGTGGGAGCAGTATTGGCGCGAGCGCTCCGACGAGGCGCGCCGCCGCTTGCTCCTGCACTACCTCTGGCTTGTCCGCTACGCCGTGCAAAGCCTGGACCTGCCCGACCATAGCGTGCTGAGCGAAGAGGATCTGCTCCACACGGGCGTGCTGGGGCTCAACGAAGCCATTGAGCGGTTCGACCCGACCCGAGGCACAAAGTTTGAAACCTACGCCCTCCCGCGAATTCGCGGGGCTATGCTCGATGAGCTGCGCAAACTGGACTGGATGACCCGCTCCGCACGGCAGAAGCTGCATACCTACCATCGCGCTGCCGAGCTACTGCGCCAACAAAAGGGTGATGAGGTCTCCAGCGAAGAGGTGCGCCACTTCCTGGGGCTCTCCGAGCAGGAGTACCGCTCCTACCTGCAGGTGCTCTCCGAAGCGTACGCGACGCTCCCGAGCGAACCGTTCGGCGAGGAGGAGGAAGAGGCACACCCCGACCCACTGGAGACCGTGCCCGATCCCCATGCGCTCGATCCCAGCGAGGAGGTACACCGGCGCCAGCTCCTGGAGTTCATCCAGGAGTACCTGGCAAAGCTGCCCGAACGCAAGCGCCTGGTGATGGTGCTCTACTACTACGAAGGGCTGACCTTCCGCGAGATCGGGCAACTGCTCAACGTCACCGAAAGCCGCGTCTGCCAAATCCACGCCCAAGTGCTCGAAGAGATTCGCACCCAACTGCGCATCCACCACCATGCTTGAGCCCTCGCTGCAGCAGCGCCTCCGCCGGGTGGAATCCCTCCCCACTATTCCCCCGATTCTCCTCCAGGTACTGCACCTGCTGGAGAATCCGGAGGTTAGCGCCAGTGCTCTCGCCGACCTCATCGAGCGCGACCAGGCGCTGACGGCACGGCTGCTGCGCATCGCCAACTCGCCCCTCTATGGCTTCCCGCGCAAGGTAACCACAATTCGGCTGGCGATCGCCCTCTTGGGGAACGATACTCTCCGCGAGCTCCTCATGGGCACCGTTGCGTACGACTTCGTCCGCTTGGGACCCAACCACGAGCAGCTGCGCGAGGAGCTGTGGAGGTATTCGCTCTACTGCGCCGTTGCATGCCGCTGGCTGGCGCGCCGGCTGGGGTATCGCCCCCTTGGGGAAGCCTTTGTTGCCGGACTGCTGCACGACATTGGGGTTCTGCTTGCGGCAGCGTATCTGCCCGAGGAGTTCGCTGCCATCTTCCGCTACCAAGCCCGCCACCGCACAGCCTACTGCGAAGCTGAGCTTGCCGTGTTGGGCACAACCCATGCCGAGCTGGGTTTCTGGCTTGCCGAACGCTGGGGATTGCCGGAGGTGCTCGCCATTGTGATGCGCGATCACCACATGCCCGACCCTCCCCCATATCCCAGCTCCCTCCCTCCGCACTCCCCGTTGGCGCAGTTGAACCAGCCATTGACCGCGCTTGCTGCCTGTGCTGAATATTTGGCGCACCACGCAGGGCTGCGTGCCTGGAGCGGCGAGGAGCAGCTCCATTCGCCGCTGTACTTCCCCACCGCCTTGCGGCAGCACCTTGTGGCACACGGCGTGCTATATGAATCGGGGGAACCCGAGCCCGCCATCCTGGAGGAGCTCCACGCGGAATACCTCCAGTTGGCGAACATCTCGTGGTAGCGCTGCCGCGCTGTACGCACAACAGCAAAGACAGCAGCAATGGCGCGATACGCCCTGTGCTCTCTCCTGATCGCCGTAGCCCTTGCAGAGGCTGCGCCGACGTTGGAGCGGTACGAGCGCGATAGCCTGGGACGCCTCCTCCTCTACTGCTCACAGCCTCCGACGGGGTGGAGCTCAGAGCTCTCTGCAGACAAACGGCGTGTGATCCTACGCCTCTCCGGCACACAGCTTTCGCCACAGGCGACCCAGCGCTCATGGCAATCGGGTCTGCTGCGCGAGGTCTACCCCCGCCGACATGGGGACAGTGTGTGGGTGTACGTCCTCTTTGCCCAGCCTGTCGGATACAGCCTTGTATGGCTGCCTTACTCAAGCGCTTTCCTGCTGACCCCGGTGCAATGGGACCGGCTCACACCGGCGGAAGACCTCTACCACAGCGCTCTCCTGGCACTGGAGGTTGGAGCGGAAGCCCTTGCCGATAGCCTCCTCTCCGAAGCCGCACATGGCGGTCATCCCGATGCAGCTGCTTTGGTGGGCATCCGCGCATTGCAACGGGGCATGCCGCTGACGGCACTGCAATGGCTGCGTGCTGGCTTCATACGTGGGAGCCGGCTGCCGGACCTCTACGCTGCAACCGCTCTGCTTGCCCTCTCCGCTGGGCAGGGTGTGCTCGCCCAATGGGCAGCCCGCCACTTCACCGCTCTGTCGGCTCGCCCTCTTCCACCTGTGCCGAGCTTCCCTCCGGATAGCCTTGCAGCCGTGCTGGAACAGACACTTGCCGCACCGCTTCTGGATACCACAGTAGCTCCACCGCTGGCAGTGCCACCGGTGGACACTATCCCAACCGCACGAGCGGACTCGGCGTCTTCAGCCGTGAAGAACGCACGAAGCTCCTCCGGCACTCTCCCGCAATGGCTCCTGGTGTGGGCACCCATTGCCTTTGGGCTGGGCACAATTGGGCTTATTGCCCTGCTCCTGCGCAAGCTCTGGCAGAGGAGTCGGGCTCCGAGCTCGCCCACATCTTCGCCGCCGCCCGCTGCCGAGTTCGCTGCACATGTCCAGGCAGCCCTGCGCCGCTATCGGGAAGCCGAAGAGAGAACACCACCTTCGGAGCCGGCTCCTGCGGCAACGGCGTCGGAATCGGCTCCCTCCGCTCCAGAACCCACCCCATCTCTTGCAGACCCTGCAGCCGTCCTTGAAGAGACACGGCGAACGGCACAGCTCAGCACCGAGCTGCGCCAGCTCTGGAGGCACCGCATAGGGCAGCGGCAGCACTACGTGCGCTCGGTCCTGCAGCAGCTTACTCCCGAACACCTCCCGGCATCGGAGCAGGAGCGCGCACAACTGGCGCGGCGCCTCTCCATTGCTCCACAAGCGCTGGAGCTCCATCTCCGGTTGCGCGAACGCTCCGCTGCCGAATCCGCCCGGTGCATCCAAGGCTCTCCATCGTTCGTCTCCACCCCCAACGGAGCATCACATCCGGAAGGGGCAGCATGAAGCAATGGGGACGTGTGTGGATTGTGCTCTTGGCAACGCTTGGACCGCTGTGGGCACGGGAGCAGCCGGCGCTGCGCTGGCAGGAGCCGGGAGCGCTTGTGCTCCAAGCCGAGCGCCGCACGGTTGCGGATTCGCTCCCGCGCGAGCATCGCATCCAGGGGATTCGGGAAGCCAACGGGGAGCACTTCCTCATCGTTGAGCTTGCCTCCGAGCAGCGCCGACTGGAGATCGCCGTATACAACCTGCTGGGCAAGCGCGTGGCGACGGTCTACCAGGGGAAGGCTTCTCCGGGGGTGCACGAGTATCCGATCCCGAGCGCCGGGCTCCCCAATGGCGTCTATATCTGCGTCGTGCAGGGCGATGGATTCCGGCTGGCACAGAAGTTCGTGGTGGCTCACTGAAGTAGTCCTGCTCCTGGGGTGGCTGACAGCAGTCCAGGCGCAGCCGCTCATGCCGGCCACGGCAGGGGCATCCCTGCAACGCCCAGTTGGAGCTCGCCCCATTGGGCTGGGGGGCACGTACGTTGCCATCGCGAACGAACCCAGCGGCATCTTTGCCAATCCTGCGCCGATAGCCTGGTTGCCTCCACAGGCGCAGCTGAGCGCAACGGTGAGTGCACTGGGGCTGGGGCGGACCTCTGCTGCTCTGGCGTACGCTCAGGCAGTCAGCCCCGGTATCGGCATTGGTGTCGGGGTGCTCCGCTTCGGCGCTGGAGAGCTCCGGCTTCGTACCGCTGAGGGAATCCCCACCGGAACGGCAACGGCACAGGATGTTGCACTCACCCTCTGCGGCGCCCTCGGCTGGGAGTTCCTCTCCACAGGGCTTGCCGCAAAGTACCTCTGGAGCGGGCTTTCCGGGACGGATATCAGCGCCAGCGGCTTCGCTTTCGACTTGGGAGCCAGCGCCCGTGTGGCGGAGCTCCTCTCCCTGGGCGTTGCGGTGCGCAACCTGGGAGGGCGGCTGCACTGGGCATCGGGCTGGGAGAATCTCCCCTACACCGTGCACGTGGGGATTGCAACGGAGTTCAATTTCGGTGTCCCTGAGCGCGCCGAACGCTCTCCGGTCACCGGCGAGCTATCCCCGCAGCGGCTGATATCGGCAGAGTACGTGCTGCTGGGCATTGAACTGCAGTACGTCCAAGGGGCTGCGCGCCCGATGCTGCTGCTGGGCATCGAAGCGGTACCGATTGCCGGGCTTGCCGTGCGCGCCGGTACCAGCCTGTTTGCCGATTCCGAAGGGCACGCCCGCTGGCTGCCCGGACATCACAGCGCAGCGGGCATCTCCGTGCAACTCCCTCCGCTGGAAGCAGTACCACTGCGCCTCCAGCTCGACTACAGCCTCAGCGCCGAACCCACCAGCCCCTCCCGCATCGCCCACACAGCGAGTCTGACCGCCTCCATTGCTCGATGAAGCAGTACGGCTTTGCCACGCGAGCGATCCACGTTGGGCAGGAAGCGGACCCGCTCACCGGAGCGGTTGTGCCGCCGCTGTACATGACCTCCACCTACGCGCAGGAGGCTCCTGGGGTGCACAAGGGCTACGAGTACTCGCGCACCGACAACCCCACCCGGCGCGCCTGGGAGCGCAACATCGCAGCCCTGGAGGAGGGCACCGACGCAATCGCCTTCTCCAGCGGGATGGCGGCAATCGATAGCGTGGTGCGCCTGCTCCAACCGGGTGAGCACATCGTCGCGTGCGCTGACCTCTACGGCGGGACGGTGCGCCTGTTCGAGCGCGTCTGGAAAGCCTACGGTATCGGCGTCAGCTACGCCGAGGAGAGCACGCCCGATGCCATCGCTGCCGAATTCACTCCACAGACGCGGATGCTGTACCTGGAGAGCCCCACCAACCCGCTGCTCCAGATCGCCGACATCGCGCAGCTCTCCGCCCTTGCCCACGCCCGCAATGCGTGGGTGGTGGTGGACAACACCTTCGCTACCCCCTATGCCCAGACTCCGCTGACGCTGGGGGCAGACCTTGTGGTGCACTCCACGACGAAGTACCTTGCAGGGCACTCCGACCTCATTGGGGGTGTTATCGTCGTGCGCCATGCCGAGCTTGCCGAACGGCTGCGCTTTCTTCAAAACGCCGTCGGTGCCATCCCCAGCCCTTTCGACTGCTGGCTATGCCTGCGCTCGGTCAAGACGCTGGCGCTGCGGATGCAGCAGCACGAGCGCAACGCGCTGGCAGTCGCCCAGCTCCTGGCACAGCACCCCCGGGTCGTTCGGGTCCACTATCCCGGGCTTGCCACCCATCCGCAGCACGAGCTGGCGCGACGGCAGATGCGCAACTTCGGTGGGGTCCTTTCGGTAGAGTTCCCCAGCGAGCAGCATGCACGCGCCTTCCTGCAAGCGCTGCGGCTTTTCACGCTGGCGGAATCTCTCGGCGGTGTGGAGTCCCTGGCGTGCCATCCGGCGACGATGACCCACGCCAGCGTGCCACGGGAGCGCCGTCTGCGGCTGGGCATCACCGATGGGCTGGTCCGGCTCTCGTGCGGAATCGAGGAGACGGAGGACCTCCTTGCCGATATCGAGCAGGCTCTGGCAGCCGTAGAGCGCCTCTAACGCTTACGCTTCTTTGGAGTCCGGCGCGGATTGGACTGCTGCGGGTTGAGCCGGCGTGCCAGGCTCGGCGGAAGGCGTTCGGCTTGCTCCTCGGCAAGGGCTTGTGCTTCGCGGAGACGGCGCATGAGCCAGCCCTCCTTCCGCGGTTGCCGCTTGAGGTCCTCCAGGGTGAGCTTCTGCTTGCGCCAGCGAGTCAGGTAGAGCTGGTGCACAATCCCCAGCAGGTTGAAGGTGAAGTAGTACAGGTTCAGCCCCGCGGGGAAGGCGGAGAAGAGCAGCGTCAGAAGCACCGGAAAGACGTAGGTCATCCAGCGTTGGCGCGGGTCCGTCACCGTGAGGCGCTGCTGCACAAAGAGCGCTGCGCCCATCAGGAGCGCCAGCCCGGAGATGTAGTTGACCCCCAGGAGCGGGATCCGGAACGGAAGCGTCACCAGGCGGTCCGGCACTGAAAGGTCCGTAATCCACAGCACAAAGGGGGTTTGGCGCAGCTCGATGGAGTAGTTCAGCACCGCCCAGAGGGCGTACAGGATGGGGATCTGCAGCAGCATCGGCAGGCAACCGCTCATGGGGTTGATGCCGTACTCCTGGTAGAGCCGGAACAGCTCCCGCTGCTGCGCTTGGAGGTCGTCTCTGTAGCGTTCGCGAATCTTCTGGAGCTCTGGTGCCAGGAGCTGCATCCGCTGCGCCGAGCGCAGTTGCGGCAGTATCAGCGGGTGCAGCAGCAGCTTCATCAGCAGCGCAAAGACAATGATGGCGATGCCGTAGTTGGGAATGAGCCAGTGGATCGCTTTGAGCACCGGCAGCATGAAGTACTCGCCGATGGGGCGCACCAGCCAGCGGAGCCCGAACTCCACCATCGACTCCAGCCCGTACTGGCGCACCACATCGTAGGCAAGCGGTCCGACGTAGAGCTGCACTACATGCTCCTGCCTGCCCCCGCGGTAGGGCAGCCGAAGCACCACTTCGTAGCGCTCCACCACGCCGTGATTCGGCGCCGGGAAGCGCTGCCCACGCGCGTAGACCGTCAGCTCGCTTGGGCGCGGCACAGGGATGAGCGCTGCAGCGAAGTACTTTACCTTCAGCCCCGCAAAGTCAATCTGCCCCGTTGCCTGCGTCTCCACGGTCCGACCGACTTCACCAGCATCGAGCTCTTCGAGCTCTCCGGCAAGGGAGATGAGCGCCCGTGCACTGTTGGACTCATCCACGCTGTTGTACTCCTGGTACTTGAGCCCACCGCTCCAGACCAGCTCCAGCCGGCGCTGGGCAACGAGATTCTCCACATTCGAGAGCACCACACCGGTCAGCACATCGTAGCGGTCGCCGTAGAAGCGGTACCAGCGTTCCACAAAGCGCACGGAATCCAGCCTGTAGCGCGCCCGTACCTCGAGCGAATCTCCAGCGGGGATGGTGTAGAGCGTATCGGTGGGGAGGTTGAATTCGAAGTGCCACCGGCGTGTATTCACGCGCCGCCCCTGGAAGTCGTAGAACTCCAGCGCCAAGGGGCGCTCGCCGGAGGGGATGAGCTGTACCGGCGTTCCGTTCCACGCCTTGTACTGGCGCAGCTCCCACCGGGCAAGGGTCCCGCCAGCGGAGCTGAGCCAGATCGTCGCCCGCTGCGTCTGGACGCGGAGGAACACCTCCGGCGGCTGCGCTGCCGTATCGGCTGGCTGAAGCGCCGGTGGGGCCGTTGCCGGGGCAGCACTTGTCCGGAGCGTATCCGTAGGCTGCGGGGATGGAGCGTAGCGGATGGACATGTACAGGGTCCACACCGTCGTCAGTAGCGCAATCAGCACAATGCCCAGGAGCGCGCGGCGGTCCATAGGTTGCTCAGCTTATGGCACAGGATCGATGCCGCCAGGGTGCCAGGGATGACAGCGCAGGAGCCGTCGCAGCGCAAGCGCTCCACCTTTGAGCACGCCATAGCGCCGGAGTGCCTGTTCGGCATACTCGGAGCAGGAGGGATAGAAGCGGCACGCCCCGGGCAGCAGCGGCGAAACCAGCAGCCGGTACAGCCGAATCACTCCGATGAGGAGCGCACGCATGAGCCCGAGACCGCTTGTTGCAGAACCTCTTGCACCACCGGCAGCACGTCGTGCAGTCGAATGCGGGCGGGATGCTCCGGTGCATTCCCCCGCCAAACCAACGCAACCGCCCGAAGCGGGAGCTGGAGGGCGAATCGGGGAAGGAGCTGACGGAGCGCTTCCCGCAGCAGCCGCCGAATCCGGCTCCGGACGACAGCCTTCTTGACTCGCCGCCGCGGGACGCTCACCACATACCCCACACTGCCGGGCGGCGCTCCAGCATCGGCAACCTGTACAACAAGCAACAGCATGGGATGGACAACCCGCAACCCCGTTGTCCACAGCTCCTGAATTGCCTTCCGCTCCTTGAGTGGGCGCAGTACCACTTACGGTCGCTCGTCGCTCACCGTGAGCTTGTGCCGCCCTTTGGCTCGGCGCCGTGCAAGTACCTTCCGTCCACTCTTGCTCTTCATCCGCGCCCGAAATCCATGCTTGCGGCGCCGCTTCGTGCGGCTGGGTTGATACGTCAAGCGCATGAGCCGTCCTCCGACTACACCGACGCAGCACGCAAAGATAGGGCTTCCGGCTGAGCTTGGAAGGCGGCTCCACCGCTCTGGTGGTCACAGGGTTTTTTGCTAATTTTGCGCCCAGATGGGCCGGTAGCTCAGTTGGGAGAGCGCCAGAATCGCACTCTGGAGGTCGGGAGTTCGAATCTCCTCCGGTCCACCCGTTGGCGTTGCCCCGTGGTGTAACTGGCAACACGCCTGACTCTGGATCAGGAGAGTCCAGGTTCGAGTCCTGGCGGGGCAGCAACCCACTTCCCCGAAAGGATGCCCACAAAGAGCGCGGCTGCTCCCCTCAGCATCCCCTCCACAGCGCGATGGCAGCTATGGGCATGGCGGCTGGCACTGACGACGGTGCTGTACAACTTCGGCGAAGGCGCAGTAGCGTTGTGGCTGGGGCACGCCTCCGATAGCCTGGGGCTGGTGAGCTTTGGCATTGAAGGTGTGGCGGAATCCCTCTCGGGCATCGTAGTGCTGTGGCGCTTTGCACCGAGTTTGCGTCCGCACACCGCCGAACGGGGACTGGAGCGGGAGCGCCGAGCCGTTCTGCTCATTGGGCTGAGCTTCCTGGTGCTGGCGGCGGTCATTGCGATGGAGTCGCTTGGACAGCTGCTGGGCAGGGCAGCAGTGCACCTGCACGGTGGCAGCTTCGTCCTGGCGGCTGCCTCCGTCGTCATCAAGCCCGCTCTCTTCGCCTTCAAACGGCGGGTTGGGCAGCAGCTTGGCAGCCGTGCCGTCCTTGCCGATGCCGCCCAAACGCTTGCCTGCGCGGCGCTCTCGGCAGCCCTGCTCCTGAGCTTACTGCTGCAGCAGCTCTGGGGAATCCACCAAGCGGACGCGCTGCTGGCACTGCTGATCTCGGCAGTGCTTGTGCGCGAAGGGCTCCACACACTGCGCCATCGCCACATCTTGTGCTGTTGAACACCTGCGGTATGCACGATGCTCCTGCTGCTCCTTGCAGTGCTCTTCCTCGGCTGCGCTCGGAACGGGCAGGAGGGGCAATTACGCCCCGCTGCCGGCGATCGCTTCTACGGGGGAATCTACCGCGTCAACGAGGTCGGAGAGGTCCGCTCGCTGGACCCTGTGCAGATCAACGACGTGAGCTCCGCACACGTTGCCGAACAGATCTACGACAAGCTCCTGACGCTGGACGATTCCCTGCGGCTGCAGCCGGAGCTGGCTGAGCGTTGGGAGGTCTCCCCCGATGGACTCGTCTACCGCTACTACCTACGGCGTGGAGTCCTCTTCCACGACAACCCGTGCTTCCCACAGGGCAAGGGGCGCGAGCTGACTGCCGAAGACGTCAAGTATTCGCTGACACGCGCTTGCGACTTCCGCACCGGCACGCTCGGCTACAGCTACTTCCGCGGCAAGGTTCGCGGTGCCGATGAGTACTACGCCGCCACACGCGAGGCTGCCCGCACCGGAGGCGAACCCGCCGTGCGTGAAGTCTCCGGATTCGTAGTGCGCGACCGGTACACCTTCGAAATCCACCTCCTGCGCCCCTTTGCGCCGTTTGAGTACTACGTCTCGCTGGTCACCTTCGCAATCGTGCCGCGTGAAGCCGTTGAGTACTACGGTGCGGACTTCTTCCGCAATCCCGTCGGCTCGGGTCCATTTATCTTCGTCTCCTGGACGCCGGACCGCCAGCTTGTGCTGCGGCGCAATCCCAACTACTGGCAGCGCGACGAATACGGCAACGCCTTGCCCTACCTGGAGGGCATCCGCTTCAGCTTCATCAAGGACGAGAAGTCGCAGCTTCTGCAGTTCCGCCAGGGCAACCTCGAGGAGTGCTTCCGGATTCCGGCGGAATTCTTCCCGCAGATTGTAGACGAGCGCAAGCAACTGCGCGGAGAGTGGCAGCGCTTCCGGCTCCTGCGCACGACGGCGCTCTCGACGCAGTACTACGGGATGCTCGTGACCGATTCGCTCTTCCGCAACCGGCTCGTCCGCCAAGCCTTTGCCTACGCCATCGACCGGGAACGCATCGTGCGGTATGTGCTCAAAGGGCAGGCTGCTGAGCCCGGGCACTACGGTCTCGTCCCTCCATCCATGCCGGACTATCCGGCGCGCTCCATCCGGGGCTACCGCTTCGATCCGCAGCGGGCGCGCCAACTGCTTGCCCAAGCTGGCTATCCCGATGGCAAGGGCTTCCCCACCGTCACGCTCCAGCTCAACGCAGGCGGCGGACGCAACCTCCAAGTTGCCGAAGCCGTCCAAGCCATGCTACGCGAGCACTTGGGCATCGAAGTGCAACTGCGCCAGGTGGAATTCGCACAACATCTGCAGAGCATCGATGCCGGGCGCGTTCCGTTCTTCCGCTTAGGCTGGGTGGCAGACTATCCCGACCCGGAGAACTTCCTCAACCTGCTCTACGGCAAGCTGGTGCCGGACGATCCCAACGAGATCAGCCCAATCAACTCCACCCGGTACCGCAATCCGGCGGTGGATTCGCTCCTGGAGCTTGCACTGGCAACGCGCGACCGTGCACGCCGCATGGAGCTCTACGCCCGTGCCGAACAGCTCGCCATCGAGGATGCCCCAATGCTCATCCTCTTCTACGACGAGGACTACCGCCTGCTCCAGCCCTATGTTGCCGGCTACCGCAACAACGCTATGGACCGCCGGATGTACAAGTACGTCTGGCTGCAACCCCACTGAGTTTCCGCCGGCTATGTCGGCGCGATTTTGTTTATTGCGTTCCCGACAGTGCGCCAACCTGGGGAGAGGAGGGTGCTCTTTGACAATCGGGCTGCTGGTAGCCGCCGCACTCATTGGCTGCCAGGGAAGTCGAGAGCCTGACCCACGCCACAGCTTCATCTACAACGAACCCGAGGGCATCACAACGCTCGATCCGGCGCACATGAGCTACGTTGCCGCCATCTGGGTCGGCACGCAGCTCTACAACGGATTGGTCGAGCTGGATACAGCCCTGCGCGTTGTGCCCTGCCTGGCACGGGCATGGGAGGTGGATTCCACGGGAACGCGCTGGCGCTTCTATCTGCGCACGGACGTGTACTTCCACGATAACCCCTGCTTTGGGGCATCGCCGCGCCGGCTGCGCGCGGAGGATGTCAAGTTCTCCTTCGAGCGGCTCTGTGATGCCCGAACCCGCTCGCCCGGGCTGTGGGTCTTCTGGGGAAAGCTCCGCGGAGCAAAGGAGTTCCACGCTGCCACCCGCCAGGGGCGCTCTCCGGCAGGGGGAATTCCCGGCATTCGGGTGCTCAACGATAGCACGGTCGAACTGGAGCTGGAGCGCCCGTTTGCCCCATTCCTGGCGCTGCTCACGCTGCCCTACTGCTGGATCGTCCCGCGCGAGGCAGTCGAGTACTACGGAGAGGACTTCTTCCGCAACCCGGTCGGCACCGGTCCCTTCCAGCTTGCCGAATGGCGCGCGGACGTCCGATTGGTGCTGCGGAGGAACCCGCGCTACTTCAAGCGCGACCCCCAGGGACGCCGGCTGCCCTACCTGGAGCACGTCGTTGTGCGCTTCCTGCGCGATCCCAAAACCGCCTTCTGGGAGTTCCAGCGTGGGCGACTGGACATGCTCACCGGCCTTGACCCCGCTGTGCTCCCGCAGGTGCTAACACCCGAGGGAACGCTGCAACCGGCGTTCCGCCACTACCAGTTGCTGCGCGCCCCCGCCCATGCGATCGAGTACTACGGCATTCAACTGGACACGACCACCGAGGGCGGGCGCAATTCCCCGCTGGCTCGCTCCCGATTGCTGCGGCAAGCGCTCAACTGGGCAATCGATCGGGAGCGCATCATCCGCCATGTCCTCCACGGGCTGGCAACGCCGGCGTACTACGGGGTCCTTCCGCCGGGATTCCCAGGCTTCTCCGAGCAGACGCGGGGATACGGCTACGACCCCGAGCGTGCCCGCCGTCTCCTGGCTGCAGCTGGCTTCCCCAACGGACGCGGATTGCCCCCGCTGGTCCTACAATTGGGAGCAAACCCGCGAACGCTCTCCGTTGCCGAGGCAGTCCAGCAACAGCTCGCCGAGCTGGGAATTCGAGTCGAGCTGCGCCAGGTCAGCTTCCCACAACACCTCTCGATGGTGCGCGAAGGGCGCTGCATGCTCTGGCGCACCAACTGGATCGCCGATTACCCCGACCCGGAGAACTTCCTGGCGCTCTTCTACTCCGCCTACGCTGCCCCGGGCGGACCCAATACAACGCGCATCCGCTCAAGTGCGCTGGATTCGCTCTACGAGCGCGCCCTTGCGGAGCCTTCCCAACACCGCCGCTTTGAGCTGTACCGCCGTATGGAGGCGCTGGTGCTGCAGGAAGCCCCGTGGGTCTTCCTGTACTATCCCCACGTGATTCGCCTGCTCCAGCCATCGGTTCAGGGGATGCACGTAGACGGGAGCGATCGGCTTGTGCTGGAGCACGTCCGCAAGTGATCCTGCAGTTTGTCCAACTTTGAGGGAGGGTGGAGCATGAAGACCATCATCCGCATTCTGTGCGTGGCTGTTGCCTTCGTCGCCGTTGACATGTGGAAAGCCCCTGCAGCCTTCGCCGTGCAGCAATTCAAAAAGATCACGCACCTGACCAAGAAGGCAAAGAAGAAGGTCACCCGGCGAACCTCTGTGCGGGCTGAGCGCCTTCGGCATGAGGCATTGGAGCTGCTGCGAACGAACTCTCCGACGCTGTGGACGCTGATGGTCTCGGATACCGTTGCCGTTGCCCCAGGGGAACCCGTAGCGGAGCTGGAGGGCGAAGACCCGGAGGAGCTCGCGCGCGAAGATGACCTGCCCGTAGACATCGAGAGCTTCCGTCAACTGTGGTTGGCGTACATGGAGGGCACGGCACCAGATGAGCTCACCGCCGCAGGGCTGAATAAGCGCCATCTGGCGGAGCTCATTCTGGAATGGTTAGGGACGCCGTACCGCTTCGGTGGGGAGAACCCCAATGGGATTGACTGCTCGGGCTTTGTCCGCCAAATCTTTGCCGAAGTCGGCGGCATTCTGCTGCCTCGAACCGCCGCGCAGCAGTACATGCTGGGTACACCGGTAGAGCGGGACCAGCTCCAATTCGGAGACCTGGTCTTCTTCCACACCCGTCGCCATGCCTGGGTCTCCCACGTGGGAATCTACTTGGGCGATGGGCTCTTTGCCCATGCCAGCTCCCGCGGTGGGGTGACGATCTCCTCGTTGCAGAGCACCTATTACAACCGGCGCTACATCGGCGCTCGGCGGCTGACGGCGCGCGACCTTGAACGGCTGGCAACAACGTCACTGGCGCCGGCACCTGCGGAATAGTCCGATACCTTCAGCACGGGGGAAGCCACGACCGTCTAATTTTGCAGCCGCCTGAGCCGTCTGCTGGAATTGCTGGGAAGGAGATGCGTGCGTTGGTCTTGCGCGAAGACAGCTTCGGAATCGAAGAGGTGGAGCTCCCTCAACCGCAGCCCGGAGAGGCGCGGGTCAGGCTCCTGGCAGCCGCGCTCAACCGGCGCGATGAATGGATTCGGCAAGGCAAGTACGCCCGCATCCGCTACCCAGCAATTCTGGGCTCGGACGGCTGCGGCGTCGTTGACGCCGTTGGCTCTCCAGACCACGCCGCCTGGCTCCACAAAACCGTCATCATCAACCCCAGCCTGGGTTGGGGGGATAACCCCCGAGCTCAAGCGCCGACCTACGAGATCCTGGGCATGCCCCGCCCGGGAACGCTTGCCGAGTACGTCGTCGTCCCTGTGGACCGGCTCCACGAAAAGCCGGCGCATCTCTCCGCCGAAGCTGCTGCAGCACTCCCGTTGGCAGGGTTGACCGCGTACCGCGCCCTCTTCACCCAGGGAGCCCTCCAGGCGGGGCAGAAGGTGCTCATCACCGGCATCGGCGGGGGCGTTGCTGCCATTGCGCTGCAATTTGCCGTTGCTGCGGGAGCCAACGTCTTTGTCACCTCCGGCAGCGATGAGAAGCTCCAGCGCGCCCAGCACCTGGGCGCCCTCGGCGGGGTAAACTACCGCCACCCCAACTGGGACCGGCTCCTGCGCGAGCTCGCCGATGGAGAGTTCGACTTGGTGCTCGATAGCGCCGGCGGTGAGCCCTTCAACACCCTGCTGACGCTGACCAAACCCGGTGGGACCCTCGTCTGCTACGGCGCGACTTTGGGACCGGTGCCCGAGTTCCATCTGGCGCGAGTCTTCTGGCGCCAACTACGCATCATCGGCAGCACAATGGGAACGGACGAGGAGTTCCGCGCCATGCTCGAATTCGTCTCGCACCACCGCATCGTCCCCCTCATTGACTCGGTGGTGCCCTTCTCGGAGGTGCTGAGCGCTTTCGAGCGGCTGCGCTCCGAAGCGCACATGGGCAAAATCGTCGTACGCTTCGCCTGAGCCCACCTACGGGGTGAGATCCTCCGGAGCCACCGCACAAGAGAGCCGCCGGAGCAGCTCGGCATACCACTGCATCTGTGCACGCTGCTGGGCAATGCGCCGCTCCAGCTCTGCCCGATGCTGACGGACCCACTCGGGGTCATCCAGCGGCAGGGAGAAGGGCTCCTGGGCAAGCGTGCGCTGCAGCCGCTGCTGTTCAACCCGAACCTGCGCCTCCAATCGGGCAAGCTCGCGCTGCCAGTACTGGAGCGGGTCGAGCTCGCACACAGGGGATTCCCCCACTGGCTCCTCGCAGAGCACCCGCACCAATCGGCGAAGTTGCTCCACATTGCGCTCCCTGTACGCCTGCTGCACAAGGAGCCAATAGCGGCGATACTCCTCGGTCTCCTCGCCGGTGCTATCCGGATGGAGCCGTTTGACCAGCAACCGGTACAGGCGCGCAAGCTCCTCTTCGGCTGGCTCGACCGGGGCTGTGCGCTCGCTCCTGGGGCGCAGGCGCGCAAACTCGTGCTCCACGGTCTGCTCAATCAAGCGCATCGCCTTTGCCGTGAGCGGCTCTCCACGCTGGAGCTTGACCAGGAGCAATTCCAGGCGCCGCCGCAGTTGTGCTGTCTGCCAGGCAAGCCACTCCAGCTCCTGCTCCAGCGCGTGGAAGTGCTGCTCGTAGAGCCGCTGCCGCCGGGCGTATTCCTCGGTGTGCAGCAGTAACCACTGCTGCGTCAACTGGCGCAGCAACTGCCGCAGCTCCGCACAGCGCTGCTGGAGCTGCTGGAGCCGTGGATCGGGCTGCAAGGCGTGCGACAGCTCCATCAGGGCACGTAGCTGAAGGGAACAGAGAGCAGCCGACTCGGCGTGCGGCACACCAGCACGTACCAGCCCGCTGCCGCATGGAGCGCGGTGCACCACTGATACGTTCCCGCCCGCAGCCATTGCACACCGCTGTGCCAGAGACGCTCGCCAGTTACCGAAAACAGCTCCAGCTCGTACGCGCCATCCTCCCCGGCGCGGAGCTGCACACACAGTTGCGGGGCATTCCACTGCAGGCTCACCTCCGAGGGCTCCCCGCGGAGGAGTACGTGTCCGCTATCCCCGCACGTGTGCACGAGGAGCTCTCCGGGGATGAGCTCGGCGCGGAAGGCTTCCGTTCCCTCCACCACGCACTGGAGCGGCTCCAGCGCAGCTCGCTGTGGATGCCCATCCAGGAGCAGCAGCGGGAGAGAGAGCCGTCCCGGCACGCTGAGCGGGAGCTGGAGCGTATCCCAGCGGTGCAGTGCCGGACGTGGCTGCCCCGATTCCAGCCGTGCGCACAACCACGCCGGCAAGCGTATGGTGAGCCTGCTGCTGAATTGGCGCTCCTGCAACGGTGGAATCCACTCCACATCCTCGGTGCCGATCTCCAGCACTCGCTGCTCACCGGCCCGCCCTTCGAGTTCGGCAACGCGCAGCCGTAGCGGGTACTTCAGCACCACGCGCAGCGTCTCCTCCTGCGCTGCTCCGCTGCTCCACAGCCGCAGAGCGGAATCGCGCCCGACCGAAGCAATCCAACGTCCATCGGGGGAGTAATCCGCCGAAAGCACCGCTCCACCGTGCCACAATGGTGTCCCCAGCGGTGTTCCCGAAGGAGTCCACTGCCGGAGCGTGCTATCCAAGGCAGCCGAGAGCAGGCGCCGCCCCCACGGCAACGCCCGCACCGAACGCACATGGAAGCGATGCCCGAGCGCACGCGCCCGCTCCCGCCCGTTGTACACATCCCATATCCGGACCGTGCCATCCACTCCGCCCGACAGCAGAAGCCCCTCCTCCGTGCCGAAGGCAACGGACCACACCACCCGGTTCCCCAGCGAATCCCCATGGCGTCCGAACTGCAGCGGGGCGCCCTGCTCCCGCCAGCGCCAGACGTAGATGTTGCCATCATTGCCGCCGGCAGCGAGCAGCTCCCCATCGAGCGAGAAGGCAACGCTGTACCAGGAGCTCACCTGCGGGACGGCAAAGCGGGCAATTGGCTGCAATTGCGCCAGCTCCCACACGCACAGAGCTGAATCATCCGCTGCCGTGGCAAGGAGCGTTCCCGTAGGATGGGCTGCGATATCGCGAATCACGCCTCGGTGAACCCCGGCACCGAAGAAGCGGCGCACCTTGCTCACCCGGTCGTAGAGCAGCAGCAGCGAATCCACCGAGACCACCACCTGCGTGCTATCCCGCAGGAACGCCGCCGAAAGGAGCGCGGGCGTCCCAATCACCAGCACATCGGATGCCTCCAGCTCCGGCACAGTCCAGAGCTTGACTATGCCGTCCTCAGCGGTGGTGACGAGGTAGCGCCCCTCCGGAGAGAAGCGCACGCAGCGGATTGGAGCGGTGTGCGCCCTCCGGCGTTCGGCAACCAGAGCGCTGGAGGTTGCCGATTCCAAATGCAGCCGTAGAAGCAGCGCGACCGTATCCAGTACGGGCACATCCCAGCGGTAGGAGGGCGCTTCCAGGTCGCGCTGCAGCAGGGTCCAGCTCCTGCCCGTATCGAGCGAATACGACAGTGTTGCCACAGCCCCCGGGGCTGCATTCCACTGCAGCAGGAGCGGGCGTCGCATCAGCACCGTGTCCCCTGCGCGCGGTGCAATCCATAGCTGCGCCGCCGCCGGCAGCGCTGCCAGCAGCGCTACTGCGGCGCTCACCCCTTCATGCATCGGTCGCATGGCGGGCAATCGCCTTACTGAGACCAATCTCCACCGCTGCGCACAGCAGGGCAATCACCAGGAAGAGCTGCCACAGCTCCGTTGCCGAGCTCACCTGCTGCGGCAGCCGCACGAGCTCTCCGGCATCCTCGATCACGGCGAACTGCTCGGATGCCGACACGATCGGCGCTGCCCAGCGGCGCAGCTCCGAAGGCGCTGCAGGTACAGCTTCCAGCTCGCTCTGGGGCACATTCACCGCCACCGCTGCAACAGGCGTTCCATCGGGCGCGAACACGCCGTAGACCCCAGGCTCCTGCAATCGTCCCAGCCACAGGTGTGTCCCCGTTGCCGTCGTACGGGTCTGGCGCGGCACTTCCCCACCTGCGGGCTCCCGCAGCCGGAGCTCCGGACCGAAGTAGCCCGGAAGCGTCAGCTCCAGCTCCTGCCCTGCCTCCGCCGAGAGCGTGGGCAGCGCACGCGTTCCCAAGTACAGCACGGCGCGCACCAGGAAGGTCGGGAAAAACCCGCTGTAGGGAAGCTCGCCCCACTGCGGCAGTGGTGCCACGCCGCACACGAGCATACGCCCTTTGCCCAGTGCATGCTCCACCACAAGAGGACCGGCGTTGCTCTCCACGATCGGCGCAGACGCTGGGATGACGAGCTGCCGCACCAATGCCGGCGTTTCGGGAAGCGCTGCCGCCTCCGTTTCCCCACGGAAGACCCCGCGGAAGATGGGATGCTGCTTGTCCACCCGAGCCAATGTCACCGCCTGCGGTGCTGTAAACTGGCGCAGTGCTGCTCCGGCAATCCCCACACTTGCCAGCCACTGCGGCAGTGCCTGTAGCGTTGCACCATCTGCGGCAAAGAGCAGCAAGCGCCCTCCTGCACGCACGTACGCTGCCAACTGCTCCAATTGCTGCGCCGTCAGTGCCGAGCTTGCAGCAACCACCACAGCCGCGCCGGCGAGGCTCCCAGCGGAGACACCCCCGGCCGGAAGTACGCGGAGCCGCAGTGGCGAGCTCTGCACCGGCAACGCCTGCAGCGCCGTTTGGAGGAAGGGCAGTGCCTCCGCATCGGCGATGAGCGCTACTTCGATGGGCTGCGGTACGATGACGGCGCTGTAGCGCTCGTTCCCGAACTCGGTGGCATCCCCCTCGACGGTAACGCGGATGGGGAGCAGCCCTGACTGCGGCAATGGAGCGCTCAGCAGTACTGTCTGCACCTTTCCAGCCCCCAGCAGGAGGCTCTGCTGCGCCACCCGCTCCTGCCCCAGGAAGAGGCTCACCACAACGGCAGCATCGCGCTCGCCGAGGTTGCGAAGGCGCGCGTAGACAACAACCGGCTGCCCTGCGGCATGGAGCTGGCTGACAAGCGCAACGGAATCGAGCACCACCTCTCCTGCAGCAGGCTGCTGCGCGGAGCCCACCGGAACGAAGAAGAGCTGCGTGCGCGCATCCAGGCGCAGCTCCGCAGGGAGCTGCGCTCCCAACTGCGTGCGGTGGAAGTCACTCACCACGTACACCTGGCGATGCCAATGCCGGGCTTGCCCCAGCAGCCCAATGGCACGGCGGAGCACAACGCTCAGCGGTGCCGTCGTTGCCGTCGGCTGCATTCGCTGGAGCTGCTCCAGTACGGCACCGTGGTTTGCCGCCCACTCCGGGAGCACGGTATCGGAGACCACCGGCAGCAGGAGCACCTCATCATCGGCGTACAGGGAACGCAGCAGCTCCACTGCAGCGCGGCGTGCCGCTGCGAAGCGCTCCTCCAGCGCCATGCTGGCAGAGTTATCCAGCACAAGGAGCACGCTCACTGGCGCCCGCTGCTGCAAGCCCGGCAGCTTCGCCGGCAGCACCGGTCGGGCAAACGCCAGCACCACCGCGGCGATGAGCAGCATTCGCACCGCCAGGAGCAGCAACTGCTGGAGCCGGAACCGGCGAATCGTGCTCCGCTCCAGTTGCTTGAGGAAGCGCAGCGTGCTGAACTCCTGCTGGCGCAACCGACGCAGATTCAGCAGATGCAGCAACAGCGGGATAAGCGCCGCCACCAGCCCCAGCAACACCACGGGGTTGAGGAAATTCATGCCGTTCGCTGCGAGCTTGCCCAGGGCAACGGACGAGTTCCCTCGCCGCGCAGTGCCTCAGAAGGGCACGTCGCTGTCGTACGGCGGCGGTGGAGGCTCGGGGTAGTGCAGTGCCAAGTTCTCAAAGCGTGCCCAATCGCGCAAGTACGCCAAGCGCACCTCACCGACGGGTCCATTGCGCTGCTTGCCGATGATGATCTCGGCTGTGCCCTCCGTCGGCGTCCCATCGTCGTAGGTGGTGATGCCATACATCTCCGGGCGATGCACGAAGATGACCACATCGGCATCCTGTTCGAGCGAGCCCGATTCGCGGAGGTCGGAGAGCATCGGGCGCTTGTCCGCACGCGACTCAACGGCACGGTTCAGCTGCGCCAGGGCGACCACCGGGATGCCGAGCTCCTTTGCCATCATCTTCAGCGAGCGGGAGATGATGGCGACCTCGCGCTCGCGGCTCTCCGCCTTTGGTGGAGCAATGAGCTGGAGGTAGTCCACGATGATCAGCTCCACCCCGTGCTCCGAGCGCAACCGGCGGGATTTCGCCCGCAGCTCCACCAGCGACAGCATCGGCGTATCGTCAATGAAGATGGGCGCCTCCGCCAGCCGCCCCGTTGCCTGGACCAAGCGCGGCAGGAGCTCCGGCGAGAGCTTCCCCGTTCGCAACCGATGGGAATCCACCTGCGCCTCGGCTGCCAGCAGACGCAGCACAAGCTGCAGTGCCGACATCTCCAGCGAGAAGATCGCCACCGGAATGCGGTACTCCACCGCCGCATTGCGGGCAATCGAGAGCGCCAGCGCCGTCTTCCCCATCGAAGGACGCCCGGCAATGACGATGAAGTCCGACCGCTGCAGCCCACCGGTGAGCTCATCCAGTCGGATGTAGCCGGTGGGGATCCCCGTCAGCCCTGTGCGCTCCTTGCGCTCGAGCAGGCTTGCCACGTGCTCAAACGCCGTGCGCGCCAGTGTGCGCATCGAGCGGGCACCCTGGCGTAGCCGCTTCTCGGCGATCTCGAAGATGGCGCTCTCGGCACGGTCCAGCTCCTCGAGCGCATCCGTGCTCTCGTCGTAACAAGCGTAGATGATCTCGGCAGCCGTGCGGATGAGGCTGCGCTTGAGGTAGTGCTCCAGCACAATCCGCGCATAGTGCTCTACCGCAGCAACTGAGGGCACCCGCAGCGTCAGCTCGGTCAGATATGCCGTTCCGCCGACCTGCTCCAAGACGCCCTGCCGGCGCAGCTCCTCGGCAACGGTGAGCAGGTCCACGGTGACGCCACGCTCGAACAGCGCCACGATTGCTTGGAAGAGCACACGATGCGCCTCACGGTAGAAGCAATCCGCCTCCAACAGCTCGATGGCTTTGACCACCGCAGCACGGTCCTGGAGCATCGCGCCCAGGACCGCCATCTCTGCATCGAGCGAATGTGGAGGGACCCGCTCGCTGATGCGCTCCAGCGGAATAACCTCCGCCACACGGCGGCGCCCGCCGCGCAGCATCGTCTCCAGCGGATAGCTGTGTTCGGCTTCTCCCCCGGGGAACATGGCAGCAGCTCCGCGTACGAGGGACATCTCTTGGAGCGTGAAAATAGCGAACCGCCGGCGAGCAGCACACATACGCCAAAGTCGCTACTTTCGCACTGCAAACCGTTCAACAGCCTCCGCACGGCAATGCAGTGCAACGTTGGGACCGTCGATCGGTGGGTTCGCCTGATTGCAGGCGCACTGCTCTTCGTCCTGGGCGGGTGGAGCTGGGGAGGATGGCAAGGGCATACCGGCGGCATCATCGCGCTCGTGGTAGGGGTGGTTCTGATTGCCACAGCGCTCCTGCGGTGGTGCCCGACGTATTCGCTCCTGCGGATCACGACCGCCCGGGAACAGGCGCGCTCGTAGCCTGACACGCCACACCACCGGGGATGCTTCGGCGCTGGGCTGCCCCGGCAACGGCGGTGGGGCTGAGCCTGGGGTTTGCACTTGTGTGGCTGCGCGTGGTATACCTGCAGGTCGTGCAAGCCGAGCAGTACCGCCAGCAGCTCCAGCGGCAAGCCTTTGCACGAGTGCTCCTGTTGCCGGAGCGCGGGACTATCCTGGACCGCCGGGGCGAACCACTGGCACTGAGCGTTAAAGCCCCTTCGTACGCGGTGGACCCACAGCAGCTCCGCTGCGCGGAATGCCTCTGCCGAGCAGCCCACGCCCTGGGTCTGGATTCGGCAACCTGCCTGCAGCGCATCCGCAGTGCCCGGGGACGCTTCCTGTGGCTGCTCCGCAGCGTCTGGGAGCGCCCCACTACAGCGCTGGATACGCTCTCCGACCCCGGACTCATCCGGCTGCAGGAGCTCCACCGAGTCTACCCCTACGGCGAGCTGACGCTTCCGCTCCTGGGCAGCGTCAACATTGACCAGGTGGGCATCTCCGGAGTGGAGCTCTCCTACGATTCGCTCCTGCGCATGCCACCGGTGGAGACCCTCATGCGGCGTGATGCTCGGGGGCGATTGATTCCAGTGCCCCAATCGGCTGCCCATTCACCGCCGCAGCCGCCGATGCTGCGCACAACGCTGGATATCGAGCTGCAGCAGCTTATCGCCTACGAGCTGCAGCGAGGACTTGAACGCTTCCGCGCCCGCTCCGGTGTTGCCATAGCACTGGAGGTCCGTAGCGGAGCGATCCGAGCCGCCGTTGCTCTCCCCACGCCCGCCCGCGGGAGCGCGACGCTTCCAGTGGTGGGCGAGGTGTACGAACCCGGCTCGGTGCTCAAACCCTTCATCGCCGCTGCGGCACTGGACCAAGGGCTACTTCACCCCGAAGACACGCTCGATGCCCGCAACGGGGAATGGAGCATCCTGGGACAGCTCATCCGCGACGAGTACCCCCTGGGGCGAACGACGCTTCGCCGTGCCTTTGCGCTCTCCAGCAATATCGTCTTCGCCGAGCTTGCCTACCGGCTTCCTCGGCGCGTGCTCTACCGGTACGTTCGGGACTTCGGCTTTGGGCTTCCCACGGGCGTGGACCTGCCCGGCGAGGTCAACGGGATTGTCCCCACTCCGGAACGGATGGAGCCCACCACGCCGCTGTTTTGGGGCTTCGGCTATGGGCTTGCCGTGACGCCCCTACAGCTTGCCTGCGCGTACGCGGCAATTGGCAATGGAGGCGTGCTCGTGCGCCCGCGTATTGCCGACGCCCTGATTGCCCCCGATGGCACCGTGCTCAAGGAGTTCCCCACCGAGCGGGTCCGGCAGGTCATCACGGAGCGGACGGCACGGCAGCTCCTATCCCTGCTGCGCAGCGTCGTAGAGGAGGGCACCGGGCGGGCAGCGGCACTGCCGCAGCTCCCGATCGCCGGCAAAACCGGTACGGCACGGCAACTGGTCGAGGGGCGTTACAGTCCGCAAGCGCATACCGCCTCGTTTGTGGCGCTCCTGCCAGCGCATTCTCCGCGGCTGGTCCTGTTGGTGATGCTGCAGCAGCCACAGGAAGCGGTCTACGGCGGGCAAACCGCCGCCCCTATCGTGCGGCGCGTCCTCCTGCGAATGCTTGCCAATACTCGGCTCCGCTCGTATATTGCAGATGCAGCGCTGACACAGCACCCCTCCGTGCATGTTCCACAGCGTACGCAGAGCAATGACACACGAGCCCGCGACACCGACCCCCGCCCCCGAACCGGGCGAGCAGCCGCAACGCTCCTGGGTGGAGGGCTTCCGCGATATCATGGTGGCTCCAACCGAGCTGGCATCCACCCTGGGGCAGCATGTGGGGAAGGTCTTTGTTGCAGCGCTTCTGCTGCTGACCGTTACCTCGGCTGCGGTCAACTGGCTGCACAGCCGCAGTCCCGCACTCCGCGCGCAGCTGGAGGAGCTCACCCTGCAGCAACTGGAGCGCTACTTTGCCAAAAACCCGCAGCTTTCGTCGGAGGAGCGCCAGCGGATCCGCGAGACCGTTCCAGAGGGGCTGCGCTTCTCGCTGGCGCGGAGCCTGCTCGGGGGGCTCTTCACCAACGTCATCTCGCTTCTGGCTGTGCTGGGATTGCTCTGGCTGCTGCAGCTTCCCTTTGCGGGGAACCTCCAGCGGGTTCGCTTCGCTGTGCTGGCAGCGGCACTGGGATATAGCTGCTTGCCCGGCGCCCTTGGGGAGCTGCTCAACGCCGCCGTGCAGGTACTCGGGGGCTCTCTGCAATTCCAGCTCAGCCCAGCGGCGTTCGTTTCGCCCTTCGAGCACCCGATTGCGTTCTCCGTGCTGAGTCGCCTCCACGTCGGCACGGTGGCTCAGTATGCGCTCTTGGGCATTGTACTTGCCGACGCTGCATCCCTGCGCTCGCGCCTTGCCGGAGTAGCCTGGAGCTTTGCGGCTCTGGGAATATGGCTGGGCGCGATTGCTACCTTGGGACGCTTGATGGCGTAGCCGAGATTTGCTATTTTGCGCCCTGCAGGGGTTGTCCAACACCGTGGGATGTGCCGTGGCTGCACCGTACGTGTTGGTCGTGGACGATAACCACATCGCCATCAAAATGCTGCGCCGATACCTGGAGCGGCAAGGCTATGAGGTCGGCGAGGCACACGACGGCATAGAGTGCCTGGAGCAGGTCGCCCAGCGTCTGCCCGATGCTATCGTGCTGGATGTGATGATGCCGAACTTGGATGGCTACGCAACCGTCCAGCAGTTGCGCAGCAATCCCCAGACGGCGCACGTTCCCGTGGTCATCGTCACGGCGCTCAACGATGTGTCGAACCAGCTCCGCGCCATCGAAGCCGGCGCCGATGACTTCCTGGGCAAGCCCGTGGAGGAACGGCTGCTCATCGCCAAGGTGAAGCTGCTGGTGACCATCAGCCGTCTCCGCAAAGCGGTAGCAGCGCTGCAGCAGTACATCCGCAATCTGTCCAACGGAACAGCTCAGCTTCCCTCCGACCTCCAGCAGCTATGGCACGAGCTTGGTATCGAGGAGCTCTCCTCATAGGCGCGGTGGTGCTGACCGGCTGCGGTACCGTCCGGCAGGTAACGGAAACGCTCGTCGGCGTGGAGCGCCTGCGATTTCGCCTGGCGGGGGTATCGGAGTTCCGCTTGGCGGGGATTGCGCTTGCTCAGAAGGCATCGCCGCGGGATTTCTCCCCGATGGAGTTGGCGCAACTGCTCCAGTACCAGCAGCGCCGCTCGCTGCCGGTGGAGCTCCTGCTGCAGGTGGCAGCGTACAACCCGAACGATGGACGCGCGGGACGGCGCCGCCTCCCCGTCACGCTGACCGGGCTGGAGTGGAAGCTCCTGATCGATGAAACCCCGACGGTCTCCGGCGATTTGGGCGCCCCTGTGGAGCTCCCCGGCGGTGGGGACACTGTGCTCATCCCTCTGCGCGTCAAGCTGGACCTGTACGAGTTCTTCGCCCAGCGCTCGTGGAACGAGCTCATAGAGCTGGCACTTGCCATCGGGGGTGCTCGCGGGAGCTGCGCGCGGCTGATGCTGCAGGCGCGCCCACGCGTTCTCACCCCTCTCGGCGAGCTCCACTCCCCGGGCTACATCACGATTGTGGACAAGGAGTTCCGCTCCAGCCTGCGATGAACGAGCTACTGTGGCTCGCGGGAGCGGTTGCCCTTGTGGCGGGCGCCGCACTCAATCTCTGGCGTGGGGCACTGGAGCACGACCCCTGGCTGCTGCTGACCGAGGTTGCACCCGAGGAATCCCACCTCTACTGGACCGGGCTGAGCCTGTGGGAAGCGCTCGCCGATGCCATCGTTGTGCTTGCTGCCGTTGGTTTGGGTTCCGCACTCCCACCCAGCATCATGCTGCCGATGGTTGCAGCCGCACTTGCAGTGCTGGTGCTGCTCAAGCCGACGCTGCGGGCGTTGGGCATGCGCTACGCCCCCACGGTGTTTGAACTCTCCCGCCGCTTCCTCAAGCTGCTGCGCTGGGGCGGTCAGCTCTGGGGAGCATTGGGGCACGGCACGACAGCACAGCAGCACGAAGAGCTTGCCCGCCGCGAGCTGACAACCGTTGTGGAGACAGCTCATCAAGAGGGAGCGCTCGACCCGGAGGAGTACCGCCTGGTAAGCAACCTGATGCGCCTGCGCAACATCCGCGTCTCCGACGTCATGACTCCGCGCACAGTGCTGGCGAGCTGCCCGGCGGACATCTCCGTGCGCGATGCACTCCGGATGCCGGAGCTGCGCATCTTCTCCCGCATTCCAGTCTGGGAGGGCGAGCCCGACACCATCATCGGCTACGTGCTGACCAAGGACCTGCTCTGGGCAGCGCTCGAAGGAGCATCCGAGCTCCCCGTGCGCCAATTCCTGCGCGAGGTGCACTTCCTGCCGGAGACGCTCGAACTGGACCGCGCCTTGGGGGCATTCCTGCAGCGGCGCCAACACCTCTTCGTCGTCGTGGACGAGTACGGTGGGGTGGAGGGCGTACTGACGCTGGAGGACCTCATCGAGACCCTGCTGGGGGTGGAGATCGTGGACGAAGCGGACCAGATTGCCGACCTGCGCGAGCTGGCACAGCAGCTCCGTCAGCAGCGCCTGGAGCGTCTGCGTTCGACACTGCCCCCACCGGTTCGCCCGTGAGCGCTGCCCCTGCACGGGGTTGTGTATTTTTGCCCGGCTTTCCGGTTGCACTGCCGAGAGCGCATTCATGCAGCGTCGCGATGCCGTCCGCTACATCGTTGCCCGTACGGGGCTGCCCGCCCGCACAGTTCGCGCGGTGATGGAGGCGTTCCTGAGCTTCATCATGGAGCAGCTTGCTGCGGGCAACCGCGTGGACCTGCGTGGCTTCGGTGCCTTCATGGTCCGATGGCGCCGTCCCCGTATGGCGCGCAATCCCCGCACAGGGGAACCGGTTCCGCTGGGCGACCGGAAGGTGCCCTTCTTCAAGCCCTCGCCGAAGTTTCTCCGCCTGTTCAAGTCGCAATGACGCGCCCGTGGATGCCCACCCTTGCCATCCTCGGCGCTGTAGCAGCATTGACGGCGAGTTCGTGGCTGGTGCGTGAGTGGTCGCTGCGCTCCGAGACAGCCTCCGCCGCCATCCCCGCCGAACAACGGCAACGCGTCGAACAGCTCCAACGGGAGCTGGAGCGCAATCCCGAAAATGCCCAAGCACTGCTGGAGCTTGCCAACCTCTACTACGACCTTTCGCGCTTCGCCGATGCCGTGCCGCTCTACCGGCGCTACCTGGAGCGCGACCCCGGTAACGCCGAAGTCCGTATTGACTATGCCTACAGCCTCTTCGCCAGCGGGCAGGAGGACGCCGGCATCGCCGAGCTGTATCGCGTGCTGGAGCGCTTTCCAGACCACCCCATCGCCCTCTACAACCTGGGCATCCTCTATGCCCAGCGGGGGGAACTGGAGCGCGCCCGCCAACCTTTGAGCGAACTGATTCGTCTTCACCCCTCGCTGCCGATTGCCCAACGGGCTCGGCAAGCCCTGCAGATGCTGGATTCCCTATCCCGTTCCACAACCGCGCAGTAGACCCATGCCCTGTGGACGCAAGCGCAAGCGCTACAAGATGAACCGGCACAAGCTCAAGAAGCGGCGCCGGAAGAACCGCCACAAGAAGAAGAAGCGGTAGCCCCACCCAGCAGGCTCCGGCACGATGTGGCGCAAAATCGACATCCACGCCCATATTGTGCCCAAAGATTGGCCTGACCTGCACGCCCGCTACGGCTACGGCGACTTCCTCCGTATCGAACACTACGCCCCCGGGCGTGCCCGCATGGTGCGCCGTGACGGCACGGTCTTCCGCGAGCTCTCGGAGAATGCCTGGAATCCCGAACGCATCCTGGAGGACATGGAGCGCCACGGCGTTGATGCTATGGTGCTCTCGCCCGTTCCGGTGCTCTTCTACTACTGGGCTCGGGCACGCGACGGCTGGGAGTGGTCGCGCTTCCTCAATGACCATCTCGCCGAGGTCGTTGCGCGCTTTCCGGGGCGCTTCCTGGCGCTGGGGACGGTGCCACTACAGGACCCCGAACTGGCATGCCAGGAGCTGGAGCGCTGCATCCGCGAGCTGGGCTTCCCCGGGGTCGAGATCGGCACCAACGTCGCCGGGCTCGAACTCGACGATCCCCGCTTTGCGCCCTTCTTCGCCACTGCGGAAGCGCTCGGCGCGGCAATCTTCGTGCATCCCTGGAATATGCTCGGGCGCGAACGGCTGCAGCGCTACTTCCTGGAATGGCTCGTGGGCATGCCGGCGGAGACGACCCTGGCCATCTGCACCTTCATCTTCGGTGGGCTTTTCGACCGCTTCCCGCGGCTGCGTGTGCTCTTTGCTCACGGTGGCGGCTCCTTTGCCTTCACCCTGGGCAGGATCTCGCGCGGCTACACTGCACGCCCGGACCTGTGCAACGTCAACAACGTTGCCGACCCTCGGCGCTACATCGGGCGCTTCTGGGTGGATGCGATCACGCACGACCCAGACGCCCTGCGCTACCTGCTGCAGGTCTTCGGTCCTGAGCGCGTCATCTACGGCACGGACTACCCCTTCCCCTTGGGCGACCTCGAGCACGGGCGCATGCTGGAGAGCTTAGAGCTTGCGCCGGAGACCAGAGAACTCATCCTCGCCCACAACGCCATGGAGTTCCTGGGTCTGACGGCTCACCTCCGCACCACCGATGCCCTCCACCGCACGGCTTCCTGAGGAGCTGACCGAAGAATACGCCCGGACACTGGACCAGGCGGATGAACTGGCGCCCTTCCGCGAGCGCTTTGCCATTCCGCAGCGCAACGGCACTCCAGTGGTCTACCTCTGCGGGCACTCGCTGGGCTTGATGCCCAAGGATGCTCCGGCTGCGATTGCGCAAGAGCTGGATGCTTGGGCACGGCTGGGCGTTGAAGGGCATTTCCATGCCCCTCGACCATGGTTCTCCTACCACCGCGAGGTGAGCGCGGCGCTGGCAGAACTGCTCGGCGCCCTGCCGCACGAGGTCGTGGCGATGAACTCGCTCACGGTCAATCTGCACCTGCTGCTGGCAAGCTTCTACCAACCGCGCGGGCAGCGCCGCAAAATCCTCCTGGAGCACTTTCCCTTCCCTTCAGACCTCTACGTGGCACAGACCCATGTGCGCTGGCACGGGCTCGATCCGCAGGACGTGCTGGAGCTGCTCGCGCCGCGCCCCGGCGAAGCCACCCTCCGCACCGAGGATATCTGCCGGCGCATCGAAGAGCTGGGCGAGGAGCTGGCGCTGGTCTTCATGAGCGGCGTCCACTACTACACGGGGCAGCGCTTCGATGTGGAAGCAATTACTGCTGCAGCGCATCGCGCTGGGGCTTTGGCGGGCTTTGACCTGGCACATGCGATCGGGAACGTAGAGCTCCGGCTCCACGACTGGGAGGTGGACTTCGCTGCGTGGTGCTCGTACAAGTACCTGAACTCGGGTCCGGGCGGCGTCGGCGGCATCTTCGTTCATGAGCGGCACGGGCTCGATCCTGGGCGCTTCCGCCTGGGCGGATGGTGGGGCACACCGGAATCCGTGCGCTTCCAGCTCCTGGAGGAGTTCTCCCCAGCACCGGGCGCGGAGGGCTGGCAGCTCAGCAACGCGCCAATTCTGCCGCTGGCGGTCCATCGCGTTGCGCTGCGCCTCTTCCAGGAAGCCGGACCCGAACGGCTCTACCGGAAACGGGAGCGCCTGACCGCCTACGCCCAGCGGTGGATCGACTACGTCCGCTCACGCCTGCCAGCAGCTCCGCTGCGTGTGATTACGCCACCTCCACCGGAGCGCGGCGCACAGCTCTCGCTCCTGGTCGAACGCGACGGAGGCAAGCTCTACAGCGCACTGCAGGAGGCAAACATCGTGGTGGATTGGCGCGAACCGAATGTGATTCGACTTGCGCCGGTGCCGCTCTACAACTCCTTTGCCGACCTCTACCGCTTCGGACAGGCGCTGCTCCAGGCAGCCCACGTGCTCTGGGGATAGCCTCACTCCGCCCACGGCAAACGGTACCGCTCCAGGAAGCGCTGCACAATCGGCTCGGGCGAGGAGAGCAGCTCCTGCGGTGAACCATCGAAGACGATTCGCCCCTCCTCCAGCAGCGCCACCCGCTGCGCTACGCGGAAGACGGAGACCAGATCGTGCGTAATCACCACCGAGGTCACGCGCAGCCGCTGCGCAAGCTCGGCGATGAGCTGGTCAATCTGCTCCGAGGTCACCGGGTCTATGCCGCTGGTGGGCTCGTCGTAGAAGAGGTACTCCGGTGCGCCGACGAGCGCCCGGGCGATGCCGACCCGTTTGCGCATCCCTCCGGAGAGCGCCGAGGGGTACTTCGAGCACAACTGCTCATACTCGCGGCGGAAGAGCTCCGTGTGCTGCTCCTCCAGCGGAGGCAGCAGTCCAACAGCGCTCAAGGCGCGGCGTGCTTCGGCGTGGAGCAGCTCGCGGTCGCGCACGTCGTGCTCGTAGAGCGGGAGGACGACGTTTTCGAAGACGGTCAGCGAATCAAACAGCGCCGCCCCTTGGAAGACATACCCGAAGCGGCGCCGGAGCGCAAACCACTGTGCTCGCGTGAAGTGCGTTACCTCCTGCCCGTCGATGAGGATGCTGCCCGAATCCGGACGCAACAGCCCCACGATATGCTTGAGCAGCACAGTCTTGCCCGAGCCCGAACGCCCGATGATGTAGGTCGTCTGCCCCTGGGGAATCTGCAGTGAGACCTCGCGCAGCACCACATGGCTGCCGAAGCGCTTGCTCAGGGCGCGGACCTCGATCATGAGCCTGCGGCAACGCGAAGCCGTTGGAGTTGCTCCAGCCTGGCTGCCGGGATTGCCGCAATGAGCGTTCGCGTGTACTCGTGGCGCGGGTTGGCGTACAGCTCATCGGCGTCGCCCAGCTCCACAATGCGCCCCTGCTGCATGACGGCGATGCGGTCGCTGATGAACTTGACCACGCTCCAATCGTGCGTGATGAACAGGTAGGTCAACCCGAACTCCTGGCGCAGCTCCACCAGCAGGTTGAGCACCTGGGCTTGGACGGAGACATCCAGCGCAGAGACCGGCTCATCGCAGACGATGAAGCGCGGCTGCACCGCGAGCGCGCGGGCAATCCCAATGCGCTGGCGCTGCCCACCGGAGAACTCATGCGGGTAGTGCCAGAAGTGGCGCCGCTCCAACCCCACACGGTCCAGCAGCCAGAAGATATACTCCCGACGCTGCCGCTCATTGTCGAAGATGCCGTGCACGCGCAGCACCTCCATGAGTGCGCTGCCGACGGAGAGGCGCGGATTGAGCGACGCGTAGGGGTCCTGGAAGATGATCTGCATCTGGCGCCGCAACGCCTTGAGCTGCGCCCCAGAGAGCGCCCGCACATCCTGCCCATCGAAGAGCACGCGCCCGCCGGTGGGCTCAATCAAGCGCAGAATTGCTCGCCCGGTTGTGGTCTTCCCCGAACCGGATTCCCCCACCAGCCCCAGCGTCTCCCCTTGCCGGATCTCAAAGGAGACGCCGTCAACCGCACGGACGTAGCCGCGAATTCGCCCCAACACACCACGCCGAATGGGGAAGTGCACCTGCAGGTCCTCCACCTGGAGCAACACTGGGCTCTGGCGCAACTGCTCGCGCCGTTGCTGCTGCTCCTGCGGCGTCACGGTCAACTGCTCAATGTACTCGTGCACGCTCACGCGCAGCCGCTCTCGGATAGTGCCATCGGGCAGCTCCTCCATGAAATCACGCACCGTCGGCAGCCGACGCAGCCGGCGGTCCAACCGCGGACGGCATGCCAAAAGCCCCTTGGTGTACGGATGCTGGGGCTGTGCAAAGAGCTGCTCTACCGGACCGTACTCGACAATGCGCCCGCGGTACATGACGGCGACCTCGTCGGCAATCTCCGCAATCACGCCCAGGTCGTGCGTGATGAAGATGAGCGCCATCTGATGCGCCCGCTGCAACTGGCGCATGAGCTGGAGGATGGTCGCCTGCACCGTGACATCGAGCGCGGTGGTGGGCTCATCGGCGATGAGGATGTCCGGATTGCAGCTCATCGCCATGGCAATCATGACGCGCTGCTTCTGCCCGCCGGAGAGCTGGTGCGGATACCGGTCGAGCATGCCCTCCGGATCGGGAAGCCCAACCTCGCGGAACAGCTCGATGGTGCGCTCCCGGGCTTGCTCGCGCGTCATCCTCCGATGCAGCATCAGCGCCTCCATGACCTGATCCCCGCAGCGGAAGACGGGGTTGAGCGAGGTCATCGGCTCCTGGAAGATCATCGCGATGCGGTTGCCGCGGTAGTGGCGCATCTCGCGCTCCGGCAGCGCAAGCAGATTCACCACCGTGCCGTCGCTGTGGTGAAAGAGGATCTCGCCCTGCACAATCCGCCCCGGCGGGGAGGGTACCAGACGCATGATGGAGAGCGCCGTAACGGACTTCCCCGAGCCAGACTCGCCCACAATGCCCAGCACACGCCCCCGCTGCAGTCGAAAGCTCACCCCGTCCACGGCGCGGACGTGATACTGCTCGGTGCGAAACTCCGTGACCAGCTCCCGAACTTCCAACACCAGCGACATCAGCGCTCCTTGCTGCCGAGTGCAAAGTTATGGAGCCTGCATGCTGCTACTTGACCGCTGCACAGGACGCAAGCGGAAGGTAGCGCGATGTGGGGAATTGCCGACGGAGCTGCTCAAACACCTGCGCTGCAGCGGTGCTGCGCCCTTGGGCACAGAGGACATGCCCGTAGCGGAGCAGCGCACGCTCGCGGAGCGCGGGAGCGATTGGCTGCTCCAGCAGGCGCTCATAGCCTTGTTGGGCGTCGCGGAGCTCCCCTTGTGCGGCAGCCAGTTCAGCGTGCAGAAACTGCGCCTCCGCTCGGATGGAATCGCTTACCCCCGCCACCCGCTGCAGCCGCCCAAGGTACTCCCGTGCACGGGGATAGTTTGCCGCTTGCAGCGCTCGGGAGGCCAGTTCGAGCAGCTCGGCAGCGGATTCAGCTCCCTGCCGACTTCGCTCCACCACCGTATCGGCAAAGCGCATCGGGGAACGGGCTTCCGGCTCCCGTGCCCGCTCCACAAACAGCCCTGGGCGTACCGGTGCAATGTGTACGGTTGCACATCCGCACAGCAGCAGCCACGCCACTGTGCTCCAGCCCTTCATCGGAAGTAGTACATCAGCCCGAACTGCGGCATTGGGAGAATCTGGACGTCATCCCCGTTGGTGTACGCGGTGACTGCCAGCTCCGCACCCAGCGCCAGCATCTCCACCGGGAAGGTCTCAAAGCCCAGCCCCAGCCCAAAGCGCACAGGCCAGATCGGCTCGGGCTTCTCATCCGTCGTGTGCGAATAGTACCCCAAGCCCGCCAGGAGATAGGTGCGGTAGGAGGGCGAAATCCCCAAGCGGTACTGCAGCTCGCCTCCCAGGCACCAGAAGCTCATCTTCTGCAGCTTGAGGATGCCGAAGTTGAGTTCCCCACCCCACCGCTCCGGTGTTGAAAGGCGGAAGCTTAGCCCAATGCCGCTGAGCCACCCCAACTGCACACCGGCGCCGTAGTAGACCGCCTGCTGGAAGGGATGGCTCCACACGCGCGGAGCAGCTGGCTGCTCCTGCGGTGTCTCCAAGCGTTCGCGCGGAATCTGCGCCCACAGGCTCACGGTACACGCTGCGATTGCCGTGAGGAGCTTGAGTGTCCGCATGGGTTTCCTCGCTACTGGTTCGACTGAGCCCCCTCTGCCGCGTGCGGCTTCCACCACGTGATATCCACGATGTTCTCGCCGCCATCGGCACCGATGATAGCACCGTTGATCCAATCGGCTTCTGGGCGCACCAACAGGGAGATGATGCGCGCGACGTCCTCCGGCGTCGTCAGCCGATGGTATGGATTGCGGGCGATGGCATTTTCGATGAGGATGTCGTTGCCCGGGATGCGGCGCAGGGCGGGGGTATTGGTCACCCCAGCCCGGATAGCGTTGGCAGTGATGCCATAGGGTGCAAGCTCCAGCGCAAGCTGCCGAACGTAGGACTCCAGTGCAGCCTTTGCCGCCGAAACCGCCCCGTACATTGGGATGACGCGCTCGCTGCCCGCGCTGGTCATCGCCAGAATTCGACCGCCGCGCCCCATCAGCCGCTCCCGCACAAGGTCCTGCGTCCAGTACACCAGGCTGTTTGCCATCACATCCAGGGTCATCTCCAGCCGCTTCTGCGTGACCACCTCCTGCGGCGGCTCAGCAACGAAGGGGAGCAACGTTCCAAAGGCGAGCGAGTGCAGCAGCACCCGGACTGTGGAGCCGGGATACTCGGCGAACTCCTCTTTGAGCGCCGCAATGACCTCCTGACGGCATTGCGGATCGGCAGCGTTGCGGTTGAAGAAGAGCACCCGCACATTGTACGACCTGAGCTGCTCCTTGAGCTCCTCCACCTGTGGCAGCGTCGCTGCTCGGTCCAGATGCACCCCCACGATGTGGTAGCCCTGCTGCGCTAACTGCAGCGCCGTTGCCCTCCCAAAGCCGCTGGAGGCACCCAAGATCACCGCGTAGAGCCGTTGCCCATCCATACAGCACCCTCGGCAGACGCAACAACTCGAAGCGGTGCAAAGTTATGAAGTGCTCAAGCAACGCCCGCCGGAGGGCACAGTTCGTTGCTAATTTTGTGCCTTTGGTCCATCCAAGCCATGCCCGGCAATGGCACAGCGTGCGATTGTGTTGCGTGGGGTCCGCACCCACAACCTGAAGAACATCTCGCTGGAGCTGCCACACAAGCGGCTCATCGTGCTCACCGGTCCGAGCGGCTCCGGGAAGTCCTCCCTGGCGCTGGACACGCTCTACGCCGAAGGGCAACGGCGCTTTGTGGAATCGCTTTCGGCCTATGCCCGCCAATTCCTCGAGCGTATGCCCAAGCCCGATGTGGACAGCATCAGCGGGCTCCCACCGGCAATTGCTCTGGAGCAGCGCCCTCCCAAGCGCAATCCCCGCTCCACAGTGGCGACGCTGACGGAGCTGTACGACTACTTCCGCCTGCTCTACGGTCGCATTGGCAAGACGTACTGCCGGCAGTGCAATCGGCTGGTCCGGCGCTCCTCACCGGAGCGGTTTGCCCAGGAGCTGTGGGAGCTGCCCGAAGGGGAGCGCCTGCTCATTGGCTTCCCGATGCCGGAGACGCCTCCGTCATGGCAGGAGCGGCTCTCGACACTGCAGGCGCAGGGCTTCTTCCGCTTGCTCCATCGCCCCACGGGTACGCTTGTGCAGCTCCCCGAGGAGTCCCCAGCACCGGCTCCTGCCGAGGAGTGGATGGTGCTCGTGGACCGAATGGTGCTGCACCACGATGAGGAGACCCGCTCCCGGCTGGTGGATTCACTCGAACAAGCCTTCCGTGCAGGCTCCGGGCGCGTGCTTGTGCGCCGAGCTAACGGCGAGGAGCTGCGTGCCAGCAGCCGCTACGAATGCCCCGATTGCCTCATCGAGTACGTGGAGCCGGAACCGCGCCTGTTCTCCTTCAACAGCCCCTTGGGAGCATGTCCGGTGTGCCAGGGCTTCGGGCGCACCATCGGCATCGACCCCGACCTGGTCATCCCCGACAAGCGGCGCTCCCTGCGCGATGGGGCAATCCACCCCTTTCGGACCCCGCAGGGCGCGCGCCTGTTGAAGCAACTGCTGGAGATTGCCCCGCGCTACGGCATCCCCACCGACGTTCCCGTAGCGCAGCTCTCTCAGGAGCACTGGCGCATCATCTGGGAGGGCGCCGATGGCTATATTGGGCTGCGCCGCTTCTTTGCGATGCTGGAGGAGAATAGCCACAAGGTGCAGGCGCGCGTCTTCCTGAGCCGCTACCGCGCCTACACGCAATGCTCCGCCTGCCAAGGCTCGCGGGTGCGTACCTCCGCCCGCCGTGTTGCCGTCGGCGATCTCTTCTTCGATGCACTCCTGCGGATGAGCCTTGCCGAAGCGCTGGAGTGGTTTGAACAGCTCCAGCTTCCGCCGCACGAATACGAGATCGTCGCCACCGTGCTGGAGGAGATCCGGCGCCGCCTACGGCTGCTGGTGGACATCGGGCTGGGCTACCTTACGCTGGACCGGCTCTCGCACACGCTCTCCGGCGGCGAAGCCCAGCGCATCCAGCTTGCAACGGCGCTGAGCTCGGCACTGGTCGGGACGCTCTACGTGCTGGATGAGCCCAGCATCGGGCTCCATGCGCGCGATACCGAACGGCTGCTGACCATCCTGCGCCGACTGCGCGATTTGGGCAATACGATCGTGGTGGTCGAGCATGACCCCGACCTCATCCGCGCTGCCGATTGGGTGGTGGAGCTGGGACCAGGCTCGGGCGAGCACGGCGGATACGTTGTCTTCGCCGGCACGGTCGAGCAGCTCCTGCGCTCGAACACGTTGACCGGGGAGTACCTCTCCGGCAGGCGCCGGATTGAGCTCCCCAAGCGTGCCCGCCGCAGCACGGCTCGGCTGCGCATCCGCAAGCCCACCGCGCACAACCTCAAGGGTGAGGATGTGGAGTTCCCGCTCGGCTGCATGACCGTCATCACCGGTGTATCGGGCTCGGGCAAGAGCACACTGCTCTACGACGTGCTCTACGGCAATCTGCGCCGGCTCAAAGGGCTGCCGGTGGAATCCGTCGGCGCCGTCGCCGGCATCGAGGGAGCCGATGCCATCGATTCCGTCGTGCTCATCGACCAATCTCCGCCGGGGCGCTCGCTGCGCTCGACTCCGGCAACCTATACCAAGGCGTTCGACCCCATCCGCGAACTCTTCGCCAGCACCGAATATGCCCAGCGCAAGGGCTGGACGCCGGCGTACTTCTCCTTCAACCTCCCCGGCGGACGGTGCGAGGTCTGCCAGGGCGAGGGCACCATCTGGGTGGAGATGCAGTTCCTCTCCGATCTGCCGCTGGAGTGCGAGGCTTGCCGCGGCACGCGCTACAAAGCCGAAGTCCTGCAGGCACGCTACCGCGGCAAGAGCATCGTGGATGTGCTCGCCATGACGGTGGACCAGGCGATGGAGTTCTTCGCCGATTCGCCCAAGGTCCTCGAGCGGCTGCGCCCACTGCAGCAGGTGGGGCTGGGCTACCTCCGGTTGGGGCACCCCACAACGATGCTCTCCGGCGGCGAGGCACAGCGGCTCAAGCTGGCAGCCTACCTGCACGAGCCCTCCGCCGGGCATACGCTCTTCCTGCTGGACGAACCCACCACGGGTCTGCATCTGCACGACGTTGCCAAACTGCTGGAAGCCCTCCGTCAGTTGCTGGAGCAGGGGCACACCGTTGTGCTCATCGAGCACCATCTCCACGTCATCGCCGCAGCGGATTGGATCGTGGACCTGGGTCCGGAGGGTGGAGATGCCGGCGGGCACGTCGTGGTCATGGGAACGCCGGAGCAGGTCGCGCGCCACCCGACCTCCTACACCGGGCAAGCGCTGCGCCGCTTCTTTGCCGAATCCGCCAAGCACACCGATGCCGAACTGGCTGCCTAAGCTCGCACCGCGCCATCTCCTGCGCTGGGCGCTGAGCCTGGCACTCCTTGTGGCTTCCTTCTGGGTGGCGTTCCGGCTGACGGATTGGACCGAACTCTGGGCAACGCTCCGTCGGGCAGACTACGGCTGGCTCCCTCTGTGCATTGCGCTGATGCTGCTCTCGCACCTGCTGCGGGCATGGCGATGGCGCGAGCTCCTGCGCCCGGTTACTGACCGCCCTCCGCGGCTGTGGCATGCCTTCTCGGCACTCATGATCGGCTATGCGGTCAACATGCTGCTCCCGCGCGCTGGGGAGTTGGTGCGCCCCTATGTGCTCAGCCGGCGGGAACGGCTGCCGATGGCAACGGCGCTTTCGAGCGTCATCGTGGAGCGTACGCTCGATAGCCTCACGTTGCTCCTGCTGGTGGGCATTGGATTGCCGCTCTTTGCCGACGTTCTGCAGCAGACGCTGGAACGGTTGCAACTGGAGCCGGCAGCGGCGCTTCCGCTCCTGGTCGGGCTGCTCGCCGTACTCCTTGCCCTGATGAGCCTGCCCCGATGGGCACCCGGACTACTGGCTCGGCTGGGGCAGCATGCCCCTCGAGCTGCCGAACGCCTCCGCCGGCTTGCCCGCGAGCTCTACGCCGGCGCTGCCCCGCTGCGTTCACCACGGCTGCTCTGGCGCATAGGCGTGCAGACTGCCCTGCTGTGGGTGTGCTACCTTCTGCCGCTGTACGGGCTCTTCTGGGTCTTCCGACTGGAGCTGACCCTCTGGGATGCGGCGCTTGTCCTGCTGGTCTCCGCGGTCGCAATCGCTGTTGCCCCGACGCCCTCGGCTGCGGGCATCTACCACGTTGCCGTCCAGGTGGTGCTCATGGAGGCGTTTGCACTGCCGGCAGCGCAGGCGCTGGGCTACGCGCTGGTGGCACATGCGACAAATACGCTGGTGCAACTCGCGGTCGGAGCCCTGTGCTGGCTGTGGGAGCACGCCGTGCCGCCGTAATTCGTCTGCGTGCGCAGCAGACGACCCCGTACACCATGCAGCAGCCAACACTGGAAGCGGTCAAGCGGGTGGACCCGCTGCGCGAGCGCTTTCACGTGAGCGAGATCTTCTACTCCATCCAGGGCGAGGGCACGCGCGCAGGGATGCCGTGCGTCTTCGTCCGATTGCAGGGCTGCAAGCTCCGCTGCTCCTGGTGCGATACGCCCTATGCCCTGGACCACCGGCGTGGCGGCACCTGGATGAGCGGGGAGGAGATCCTCGAGCAGGTTCGCCGCTACGGCTGCCGCTTTGTGGAGTTCACCGGTGGCGAGCCACTGGAGCAGTGGGGAAGCTTCGAGCTCATGCGCCTCCTCTGCGATGAGGGCTACCTCGTTGCCGTCGAAACCGGCGGGCACGTGGATATCGAGCCCCTCGATCCGCGCATCATCTGCATCCTGGATGTCAAGTGCCCCGCATCGCGCATGACGCCGCTCAACCGCTACCGCAACCTGGAGCTCCTGCGCCCACACGACGAGGTCAAGTTCGTCATCGCAGACCGTACCGACTACGAATGGGCATGGGGGATAGCCAAGCAGTATAGGCTCCCCGAACGGGTCGCCGCTGTGCTCTTCTCCCCCGCCTTCGGACTGCTGGAGCCGAAGACGCTGGCGGAATGGATTCTGCAGGACCGGCTGCCCGTTCGGCTGCAGTTGCAGTTGCACAAGTACATCTGGGACCCATCGCAGCGTGGCGTATGAGCCGCAGCTACCTCATCCCCGTCGGCGATGTGCTCGTAGACCCAACCGCTTGGCAGACCCCCTTCGCCTGCGATCTTGAGCGCTGCCGGGGCGCCTGCTGCACTGTGCCGGGTGCCGATGGCGCCCCACTGCTCCCGGAGGAGGTTCCCCTGCTGGAGGCGCTTGCGCCGCAGCTCCTTCCGATGCTGCCACCGCCGGCACAGGAGCTCATCCAGCAGATGGGCGCAACGGTACAGACCGAGCGTGGCGCCTTCACGCGCTGTGTTGGTGAGGGCGCATGCGTGTTTGTCTTCTGGGAGGAGGGCATTGCCCGCTGCGCCATCGAGCGCGCTTGGGAGCAGGGCGCAAGCCCACTGCGCAAGCCGCTCTCCTGCCATCTCTTCCCGCTGCGGCTCCACCGGAGCGCGCACGGCACGGTGCTGCGCTTTGAGCCCTTCTCCGAATGCGCTCCTGCGTACGCCCACGGTCGCCGCCTGGGATGCACGGCAACGGAGATGGTGCACGAAGCGCTCGCCCGCGCCTTCGGCGCCGAATGGTACGAGCAGCTTCAGCACACAATTGCCCGTCAGTTGTGCCCATGAGGTGGCTTCGGCTCCCGCTGCGGATCCGGCTGACGCTCTGGTACGGCAGCATCGTGGGGATAACACTGCTGGGCTTTGCCGCCTTCTGGTACTGGAGTGTCCGCCGAGAGCTGCTCCAGGAGCTGGACTACTCGATGGAGCAGGTCGCCAGCTCAATCCACCTGCTGCTGGAGCGGGAACGCCCGCATCTGCGGCGGCTCCATCAGCATTCGGCGCGCCACGTGGAACGCCAGCGCCTGGGCTCGGAGCTCCTGGAGCGCCCCCTGCGCTCCTTCGTCGGACCACTGCCCGCCGACACTCTGCCGGGGAGCGAATCGCCGGTCTGGAGCGCCATCTACCAGCACATTCTGCTCAACCCGCGCAGCTACTTCCTGCAGATTGCCACCCCCGACGGGCAGCTCCTGTGGCGCTCGGCAAATCTGCAGCCCGACACACTCCCCGTGCTGCCCGATACGGTCTGGGGCATCGTGCGCGGCGGTGAACAGCTCGTGCGCGGTCGCCCGACTCGCTTGCTGCTCTACCGCACCAGCACAGCCCAAATTGGCGTTGCCTACAGCATGGAGGAGATCACCGCCGTGCTCACTCGGCTGATGCAAACCCTGTTGTGGGGCATCCCCGTGGTGCTGCTGCTCTCGATGCTGGGTGGCTGGATGCTGGCGCGCGCAGCACTGCGCCCGGTGGAGGATATCCGCCGCACCGCCGAGCGCATCACCGCGCACAATCTCAGCCAGCGCCTGCCCATCCCGCCGACCGAGGACGAGCTGGCAAATCTCAGCCGCACCCTCAACCAGATGATCGAGCGGCTGGAGCGCTCCTTCCACCAGATTCGCCAGTTCAGCGCCGATGTCTCCCACGAGCTGCGCACCCCACTGACCATCCTCATGGGCGAGCTGGAGCTGGCGCTCCGCTCACGCCAAACCCCCGAACAGTACGAAGCCGTGCTCTCCAGCGCTCTGGAGGAGGTCATGCGGCTCCACCGCATCGTGGAGCTGCTGCTGGAACTGGCTCGCGCCGAAAGCGGACAGCTCCGGCTGGAACGCACTCCGCTGGACCTTGCCGCCCTTGCCCGCGAAGCCGTCCAAGACATGGAGCCCCTGGCAAACGAGAGGGGCATCCAATTGTGCTACGAGGGCGTCGAGCACGCTGCCTTTACCGGTGACCCCATCCGCTTGCGCCAACTGCTGCTCAACCTGCTCAGCAACGCCCTCAAGTACACGCCCAGCGGCGGAGTGGTCCGAGTCCGCCTCCGGCACCATCCACCGGAGGGGTTGGTCCTGGAGGTTACCGATACGGGCATCGGGATCCCACCGGAGGAGCTCCCGCACATCTTCGAGCGCTTCTACCGCGTGGACAAATCCCGTACCCGCTCCGATGGTACCGATGGACTCGGGCTGGGGTTGTCCATCGTGCGCTGGATCGTCGAAGCCCACGGGGGCTCGATCCAGGTCGAGAGTCAGCCCGGGCACGGGAGCTGCTTCCGTGTGCTCCTCCCCACCGAGCAGCAATGAAGCGGCGTCGAACTGCCCCAAGGCTTGCCGCCGTGTGGCACCTCTTGCAGGCGCTGCACCAGCGCTTTGCGCGAGAGCACCTCTTCCTGCTCTCCGCCGGCATCGCCTTCAACATGCTGCTGTGCGTTGTGCCGATAGGGCTGCTCATCCTGTGGGGGATCGCACTGCTGCTGCCGGCGGATTTGGTGGAGACCGCCTTCCAGTCTGTGCTCCTGCACCTGGTTGCTCCCTCGGCGCAGCTGGAGCGTCTGCTGCAGGGAGTTTTGCGCGAACTCCGCATCGCCTTTGCCCATAGCTCGATTGCTGGCGTCATCGGTGCGGTGGGATTGCTATGGTCTGCTTCGGCGCTGCTGCAATCCCTGCGCACAGGGCTGGATGCTGTCTTTGGACGCGATAGCACCAGCACGGGATGGCTGCTCCATCGGCTGCGCGATGCCGCGCTCACGGTTGCACTGCTGCTGGTGAGCCTACTGCTGGGAGCATTGACCATTGGCTGGAGCATCCTCACCGCGTTTGGCACCGAGCTGCTGCCGGAGCCTTGGCATTCGCCTCTGCGGCGGACGCTGGGCTTGGCAATTACACTGGTTGTGGAGTTCGCGCTGTTCCTGTTCCTCTTCAGCGCTGTTCCATCGCGTCCGCCGGCGCTGCGGGTGCGTCTGGTGGCAAGCCTTGCCGCAGTTGTCCTCTTGGAGCTTGCCCGCGTTGGTTTCCTCTACTACCTGCAGCATGCCCCGCTGCTGGGCTACATCTACGGCAGCTACATTGGGCTGGCAGCGCTGGGGCTGTGGACCTACTACGCGAGCTTCCTGCTGCTGCTCTCGGCAACAGTTGCACACGAGCTCTTCCGGTTCCGCACCCATGGCGCATAGTCTGCAGCGCGTTGGCATCGGTACGCTGCTGCTCTGCGGCATCGGAGCCGTGCTGCTGGGGCTTGGGGTGCTGCTGCTGGACATCGCGCCAGGGCTGCGGTGGCTGCTGCTACTCCTGGTGGGGGTGCTCTGGACGGGGCTGTGCCTGTGGCACTGGCGAAGGCGCGTGCGCGCCTACATCGAGCAGTGGCTCCCCGGAGTGCTGGAGCGGCTCGGGCGCGTCTCCGGTGGTGCGCTGGCGGTGCGCTTCTCGGAGGCGGAGTTCCCAGAGGAGCTGCGCGCCTTGGCAGCAGAGCTCAACCGGCTCACCGGTGCTGTCGAGATGCAGCTCAGCCGCGTCCGCACACTCGAACGCTCCCACACGGAGCTGCTCGGCACCCTTGCCCATGAGCTGCGCAATCCGCTGTTCCTGCTGCGCGGCTCTGTGGAAACAGCACTCGACAGCAGCGACCCCGCCCAGCGAGAGCACCTACTGCAGAAATCCCTGCAGCACATCGCCCGAATGGAGCGGCTGCTGGAGCAGCTGCTCGAGCTATCGCGCTTGGAATCCGGCACCCTCCCGCTCCGATGGCGCAGCATCCGCTTGGCGCCGCTGTGCACCGAGCTCTGCAACCACTTCAGCCTCCTGGCTGCCCAGCATGAGGTCACCCTGCACGTAGAGGTGCCCGAAGAGCTGGAGGTGCTTGCCGACCGCGACCGGCTGGAACAGGCGCTGGCGAACCTGCTGGAGAACGCCATCAAGTACAATCGCCCCGGCGGGCAGGTCTGGCTGCGCGCCCAGCCGCAGGAGCAGTACGTCCTCATCAGCGTGGAGGATACCGGTATCGGCATCCCGCCGGAGCACCAGGAACGCGTCTTTGAGCGCTTCTACCGGGTGCGCGAACGCCCCGTTCAGGGGAGCGGGCTGGGATTGGCGATTGTGCGCCACATCCTGCAGGCGCACGGAGCGCGCTACGAGCTGCAGAGCCAGCCGGGCGTGGGCACCGTCGTCCGCTTCTGGCTGCGCCGCTGAGGGAGTGCTCCAGCCGCGCCGCGTAAGTTTGCATGCCGTACAACTGCCCATTCGCGTATGACCTCTGCCGTTGCCTCGCATCGCCGCGCCCTTGGCATCCTGTTCCTGGCGGTGTTGACCAATCTCATCGGCTTCGGCATCATCATCCCGCTGCTGCCCTTCTATGGGCAAGCCATGGGGGCGTCGGAGCTGCAGATTGGGCTGCTGTTCGCCTCCTTCTCGGTTGCGCAGCTCCTGAGCTCGCCCGTGTGGGGGACGCTTTCGGACCGGTACGGGCGCAAACCCTTCCTGCTGCTGGGATTGCTGGGCGCGGCTGCCGGATTTGTCATCATGGCGCTGGCACCATCGCTGGAATGGCTCTTCATCGCGCGCCTTGTGGACGGCGCCTGCGGCGGGATGATCGCCACCGTGCGGGCATACCTGTCGGATGTGCTCGAGGAGCGGGAGCGCGCACGGGGATTTGGATTCATCGGGGCAGCCTTCGGCATCGGCTTCATCGCCGGTCCGGCATTGGGGTCGCTCCTGGTTCAGTGGAACCTGAAAGCCCCGGCATGGGCTGCTGCGGCGCTGAGTCTGCTGGCAGCGGCAGTGGTGCTGCTGTGGCTGCCCGAACCCTCGCAGCATCGCCCACTCCAGCGGGGAATCCTCGTCCGGCGCTTTGCAGAGCTGTGGGGATTGCCCGCCCTGCGTCCGCTGCTACTGTTCGACCTGCTCTACTGGAGCTGCCAGGCGGTCTACCAGACCGGCTTTGCGCTCTTCCTGCATCGGCGCTTTGGCGCGAGCGAAGCACAGGTCGGCGCGCTGCTGGCAGTTGCCGGAGGCATCGGAGTGTTGACACAGCTTGTGCTGGTTGGACGCGTGACACGGCGTTGGGGCGAAACGCGCACGCTTGCGGTCGGCACACTCCTGGCAGCCCTCGGGTTGGGCGCGGCAGCGCTCGTTCCGACAATCCCGCTGTTTGTGCTCTGCCTGGTACCGGCGGCGGTCGGTGCCGGGCTTGCTTCCCCCGCCCTGCTGAGCCTGCTGAGCCGCACCACGCCACAACCCTTGCAGGGGAGCCTGCAGGGCGTGACGACCTCGCTGGAGAGCTTCGCCCGCATCGTCGGTCCCATCTGGGGCAACGGGCTGTTGCAGTTCGGGCTCTCACTGCCCTTCCTTTCTGCAGCCGCTGTGCTGCTTGGAGTAAGCGTTGCTGCTGGTCAGTACCACGAGCGCTATGCACTGGCTCCCGATGCAACCGCGCAGAGCCCTGCTGAGCGTGTGGGATAAACGCGGCATCACCGAGTTCGCTGCTGCCCTGGCGGAATTGGGCGTGGAACTCATCGCTTCGGAGGGCACCGGCGCCACCCTGCGTGCAGCGGGCATCCCCGTGCGCTCCCTCGGCGAGCTTTTGGGAGCGACAGAGCTGCTCGATGGACGGGTCAAGACGCTCCATCCCCTGCTGCATGCGGCAATCCTGGCGCGGCGTGACCGCCCGGAGCATCTGCAGCAGCTTGAGCAGCTTGGCATCGCTCCAATCGAGCTCGTCGTGGTGAACTTCTACCCCTTCCAGGCAATGGAGCGCTCCGGAGCTGCCCTGCCGGAGCTGCTGGAGTTCATCGACATCGGTGGTCCGGCGCTGGTGCGCGCTGCTGCCAAAAACTACCCATGGGTGGCGGTGGTGACCTCCCCGAGGCAGTACGAGGAGGTCATCGCCGAGCTGCGGCAGCATGGCTCCCTCTCGGAGGAGCTGCGCCGGCGCTACGCTGCCGAGGCGTTCGCCCTCACCGCCGCGTACGACGCTGCAATTGCCCGTGCGCTCAGCACCGAGCCCTTCCCACCGCAGTGGAGCGTGAGCCTGCCGCAGGTCCAGCGTCTGCGGTACGGGGAGAATCCCCACCAGCAGGGCTGCCTCTACGGTGATGCCTTCGGCGAACTCTTCGAGCAGCTCCACGGCAAGGAGCTCTCGTACAACAACGTGCTCGACCTGGACGCGGCTGTTCGCCTAATCCGCGACTTCCCCGAGCCGACAGTTGCCATCCTCAAGCACACCACGCCCTGCGGGGTTGGCAGCGCTCCCGCGCTTGAGCACGCCTGGGAGAAAGCCCTTGCAACCGATCCGGTCTCGGCATTCGGCGGCATCGTTGTCACCAACAGAGCCGTCACGCGCGCGCTGGCGGAGCGGCTCTCGGAGCTCTTCCTGGAGCTCATCGTTGCCCCGGAGTTTGCCGAGGATGCCTTGGAGGTGCTGCAGCGCAAGCGGAATCTGCGTCTGCTGCGCTACCGTGCCGAGCTCCTGGCGCGGGCAGATGCGCTGGAGTTCCGCAGCATCCTGGGCGGAGCATTGGTGCAGAGCCCGGATATCGCCGTACTGCCTCCGGAGGGCTGGCAGGTGGTCACGCACCGGGCTCCAACGGAGCAGGAAGCCGCTGCACTGGAGTTCGCCTGGCGCGTTGTCAAGCACGCAAAGTCGAACGCTGTGGTGTTTGCCGCGCCCGACCGCACCTTAGCCATCGGTTGCGGGCAGCCCTCGCGCGTGGATGCCGTGCGCGTTGCCATCCGCAAAGCCGCCGATGTGGGCATCTCGCTGGAGGGGTCGGTGATCGCCTCCGACGCCTTCTTCCCCTTTCCCGATGCGCTCCAGGAAGCCATCCATGCCGGTATCACCGCTGCAGTTCAGCCCGGCGGCTCCGTGCGCGATGCCCTGGTCATCGAGGCTGCCAATGCCGCCGGCATCGCCATGGTCTTCACCGGCATGCGCCACTTCCGGCATTGAAGCAGGGCTCTTCGCCGCGCACCCTCCAGTACACTCGGGCGTTTGCCAGAGCCCGACCCGAGGGGCAGATTGTGCAGCAGCCCGGCACACAGATTCCCCACACCACAACGCCCGCCTCACCCAGTTCGAATGATGCAGCGCTGGGTTGCGTACCACATTCAACCCAGCGGAGCGTCGTCAGTCAACGGCACAGAACTCCCCATCGGCTTCGTCTCGGGATGCCTTAGTCAAGGGGTGTATCGCCATGCCAACCATCTACGATAACATCGAGTCAAAACTGCTCGAAGGGCTTCGCGGGGTTCTTCCCGAAGCGGTTGCCTGCTCCTTCTGCGTCGGCTATCTGAACCTGCGCGGGTGGGATCAATTAGCCGACGCTATCGAACATCTCCAGGGCGGTGATGAAGGTCGTGCCTGCCGTGTGCTTGTGGGTATGCATCGCCCGCCCGAAGAGGAGATGAAGCTGCTATATCGGGCAAGCCGTGAGCCCTTCATTCTGGATGGACCCACGCGCAGCCTGCTTCGGCGGCGCATCACCGAGAGCTTCAAACGGCAACTCGAATTCGGCGTGCCCTCCAATGAGGCAGAACGCGCGCTTCAGCGATTAGCCGAACAACTCCGGGCGCGCAAAGTACTCATCAAGGCGTTTCTCCGCTATCCCTTGCACGCCAAACTGTATTTGATCAAGCGCCCAGACGCCATCACGCCGCTCATCGGCTTTGTCGGCAGCAGCAACCTCACCTTGGCTGGGCTTTCCCAACAAGGCGAACTCAACGTAGATGTCGTCGAGCAGGACGCCGCACGCAAGCTCCAGCAGTGGTTTGATGAGCGATGGAACGATTCCTTGGCTGTTGACCTGACCGAAGAGCTTGCAAAGCTGATTGAGAACAGTTGGGCGCGTAAAGAACTGATCCGCCCCTACCTGATCTACCTCAAAATCGCCTACCACCTCTCGGACGATGCGCGCCAAGGCGAACGCGAGTTCAAGGTGCCGGGGATCTTTCGCGATGTGCTCCTGGATTTCCAAAAAGCGGCCGTATCGCTGGCGGCGCGCAAGCTCCACCGCCACGGCGGTGTGCTCCTCGGCGACGTCGTAGGTCTTGGGAAAACCCTGATGGCTACAGCCATCGCTCGAATCATGCAGGAGGATAGCGGCGACAACACCTTGGTCATCTGCCCACCGAAGCTCGTGCCGATGTGGGAGCGCTACCTTCAGAAGTACCAAATCGTCGGACGGGTGCTCTCGCTTGGAAGCGTCATTGAAGAGCTGCCCAACCTGCCACGCTATCGGCTGGTCATCATTGACGAGAGTCACAACTTGCGCAATCGCGAAGGCAAACGCTACAAAGCCATCCGCGACTACATCGAGCGCAACGAATCGTGCGTAATCCTCCTCACCGCAACGCCGTACAACAAACAGTACACCGACATCAGCAACCAGCTTCGCCTCTTCCTCGATGAAGACCAGGACTTGCATGTGCGACCCGAACGCTACTTCCAGTGGTTGGCACGGGAGCGTGGCGAGACGGAGGCTGACTTTATCGCCCGCTTCCAGACCTCCGCGCATAGCCTGCGAGCCTTTGAGCAAAGCCCCTTCCCTGAAGATTGGCAGGACCTAATGCGCCTGTTTCTGGTCAGACGCACGCGCCAGTTTATCATCAAGCACTACGCCAAATTCGACGAGGAGAGAAGGCGTTACTACGTCTGGCTCAACGGGCAACCGCAGTACTTCCCCCTACGCCAACCCAAACGCGTGGATTTCCCCATCGACGAGTCAAACCCAAACGACCAATACGCCCGGCTTTTTCGCGAGGAAGTCGTGGAGGTCATCGAAAACTTAGAGCTCCCACGCTACGGCTTGGCGAACTATCTCATCCCAAACGCAGAACAAAACGCCTCCAGCGAGGAGAAGCGCATCCTGGACAACCTCAGCCGCGCGGGCAAGCGCTTGATCGGTTTCTGCCGTACAAACCTCTTCAAGCGCCTGGAGTCGAGCGGACACAGCTTCTTGCTCTCTGTCGAGCGCCACATCGTGCGCAACCTCGTCACCTTGTACGCCCTCGAAAACGGCTTGCCCATTCCTATCGGGACCCAAGACGCAGCCATGCTCGATACCGCCGTCAATGACGCCGATGAAGAATTCGCGGAGACTACCGATGCCGAAAACGCCGCAGAGCAAGCTAGAGCGCCCGAAGCTGTCCCAACCGAAAAAGGGGCCTGGAACGATTACGCAAGCCGCGCCGCAGAGCTCTACACTCTATACCGCGAACAACACCGCAGCCGCTTCCATTGGCTCGATGCCAGATTCTTCCGCTCCCAACTGAAAAAAGCGCTCCGCTCTGACGCAGAGGCGCTGCTCTGCATTCTGGAGCGCGCAGGCGAGTGGAATCCCAACTCAGACGCCAAACTACAAGCACTCTACGAGCTCGTAGCCCAGCGCCATCGGGAGGAGAAGGTGCTCATCTTCACGCAGTTTGCGGACACCGCGCTGTACCTCCACGAGCAGCTCCACGCCCGGGGTGTTGAAGATATAGCCGTGCTCACGAGCCAAGTAGGTGACCCCGAAGAGCTGGCTCGCCGCTTCAGTCCCTCTACAAACGACGGTCTGCGCCCGGGAGAGACTGAGCTTCGGGTGCTCATCGCTACCGATGTGCTCGCCGAAGGACAAAATCTCCAGGATGCCCACATCGTGGTCAACTACGACCTCCCCTGGGCGATCGTACGGCTGATCCAGCGCGCCGGACGTGTAGACCGCATCGGTCAAAAGCACGACACCATTCTGGTCCACTCGTTCATGCCCGCCGAAGGTGTCGAGCGCATCATCCGCCTGCGCCAGCGGCTCACCGAACGGCTCCAGCAAAATCAGGAGGTCATTGGCACGGATGAGTCCTTTTTCGGCGAAGGAGAGGCCGCCGCGCGCCTGCGCGACCTGTATACGGAAAAAGCCGGTACGCTCGATGAGGAAGGCGCCGACGAAGACATTGACCTGGCAAGCCTTGCCCTGCAAGTCTGGAACAGCGCCTCCACGGAGGACCAAAAAGCAGCCCTTGAGCTCCCACCGATTGTCTCGGCGACGCGCGCCCTCTCGGAGACAGAGGTGGGCGCTCACAATCCGCCGGGCGTCGTCACCTATCTGCGCTATCCCGATGGCACCGATGCCCTCATCCGCGTGGACGAACAGGGCAACCTCGTGTCACAGTCGCTCTCAGCAATCTTCCGCACCATCGCCTGCTCGCCGGACACGCCTGCACTGGAGCGGGCGGAAAACCACCATGAGCTGGTGGCACGCTGTGTCCAAATCGCCACCCAAGAGCAGGCAACGCCGGGTGGTCAACTCGGTAGCCTCCGCAGCATACGACGCAAACTCTGGGAGCGCTTGAACAGATACCGGCAACTCCTCCAATCGAAGCCGAATCTCCTTTCCTCTGAACAACACCAACAGCTCGATGCTGTGCTCAACCTTATCTGGCGTTATCCGCTCAAAAGCTCCGCTCAAGAAGCCATCAGCCGCCAGATGCGCCTGGGAATCTCGGACAGCGATCTTCTCGATCTTGTCGCCCGGCGTGCAGAAGAGGGCACTCTTTGTGAAGTGACTCATGAGGAACCAAGCGGACCTCCCGAGCCGCAAATCATCTGCTCGCTCGGATTGGTCAAACCCGGAGAGAAGCCATGACCCTCCTGGAGCGCATCCGTAAACGGTTGGAAGCCTTCGGGCAGTCCCGGGATCTTACCCTCATGACAAAGCTGTTCTGTGAGGACCTCTGCTGGGGACATTCGCGCGGCTTCACGCCACGGAGATTGCAATTGCCCTCGCCCCTCTCCTGCAAGATAACGGCAGTGCCCGTAGCGCAGATGAGCGGCCTGCCGGTCTATTGCATAGAGTGGCCGCAGGAGAAACTGCCGGGGGTTACTGCCCGCCGCGCCGTGCAGAGGGCGCTCGCCTCGGTCAGCGCCGAGCACGTGGTGTGGAGTGTGTCCCAAGCTTAGTTGATTTTGGGAGCGCTCCCGTGGGTGCATTACGCTGTCCTCCGGTCAGACTCCTGCCTTGTGGCTCTCCGCAAGGCAGCTCGTAGCTGCCGGAGAGCCCGATATCCTCGCACCCGTCGCAGCCTGGGTTCGACGTCCAGAAGCGCCGCGGCCAGCCAACGACGCTTCTGGTCGCTGCTGATCCAGCGGGATACCCGGCGGACCCGCCGCTCTACCTGGGACAGGATGGACTCCAGGCAGTTGGTGGTCCCCAGGCTGCCGCCTAAGGCCTCTGCCACCCCCAGCCGGTGAAGGGTCAACGTCTCCTCCAGCCCCTCCGCCAGGCTGCGGGCGGCGTCCTCGTTCACCCTCTTCAGCTCCTGGTGCAGCCGCCGGAGTTCCGCCCACGCCGCCTCGTACGTCGGCAGCCTCCACGCGCGCTGCAGCTTCGCCCGCCATACGTCCTGCTGCGCCTTCGGCAGGTAGCTCACCACGTTCTCCCGCTTGTGCCACGTGCACCGCTGCACCACCGCCTGAGCCCCGAACACCTCCCGGACCGCCCGGCTCAACCCCTTGCTCCCGTCCACCACCACCAGCAGCCCCTCCTCCACCCGCAGCCCCCGCTCTACCAAGCCCCGCAGGAAAGTGGTACACGCCGCCGCGTTCTCCGTGCCCGTCTGCACAAACCCCAGCACCACCTTCTCCCCACCCAGGGTGACCCCCAGGGCAATCACCATGGTGTCATCCGCAAACGTCTTGCCATCCAGCACCAGGGCTACGAAGTCGTACCGGTCTAGCCTCCGCTCCAGCAGGGCCTCCAGCTGCCGTGCGGTCGCCCGGACGTACCAGCGAGACACGCTGGAGCGGCTCAGCCCAAAGGCCTCCGGGATCGCCTCCGCGGCGGCCCGGTAGTCCCGGCAGCTGAGCCCGTACAGGACTCGCCGCAGCATCCCTTCCTCCACCGCCTGGGGCTGCTGCAGCCTCCGGTAGCTCTCCAGAGGGATCTCCGCCCCCAGCCGCCGGTCCCGCACTCGAGGGACCCGCACCGGCACCTTCTGGTCCAGCAGGTACACGGACCCCCGCTGTCTGCCCCACCGTACTCGATCGGGTGCCCCGTCCTTTCGGGCATACCGGGGACCCGCCAGCAGCTCCACCTCCCGCTGGAGCACCTCCTCCACCGCCAGAAGCCCCAGGGGAATCAGGGCCTGGATCAAGGCCACCCGGGTATCCAGGTCCTCCCACCCGATCCCCACCGGCAGCCCCGCCACCTCCTGCACCTTGCCGTTGCGCCCAACCCGCAGTACCTTACGCATGGGAGCAGCCTCCTTCCGTGGTGGTTTGGGTTTTTACCCCTAATTCCATTCCCCACCGGGAGCGCTGCTCCCTCGCTTTTTTCAACTAGCTCTGGGACACCCTCCTACAAGGCGACGCGGGCACCCGCCGCCGGGCAGCCGACGGTAGCCCGCTACCGGGTCCAGCTCAACGCCTACGCGTTCCTGGCGGAGCACGCGGGCCTGCGGCCCGTCTCCGGCCTGTCCCTGGTGTTCCTGGAGGCCGGCCGCCTCCTCCGGGCCCGGGAGGGCGGATTCGCGGCTCTGCGGCTGGACGCGCGCAGCCGCCGGGTCGGGCTTCACCCCGACCGCTGGGTGGCCCCGCTCCTGCAGCGGGCCTCACGGGTCCTGCGGCGCCCGGAACCGCCGGCCGCTCACCCCGACTGCACCGCCTGCGCCGAGCTCGCGTCCTGGGCCCGGAAGTTGCTCCGGGCTTGCCGATAGGTTCTGAGGTGGCCGGCCGTGGAGAACTGGGTCTGGCTGCTGGTCCTCCTCCTCGCCGCGGACGCGGTGGTGCTGGCGTGGGTCCTGACGCGCGCCCGGCCGCTGTGGCAGGCACAGCGCCGCGAGTTCGAAGCCTGGCGGGCAGCGCTGGAAGCCGACCCGTGGCGTGAGCGGCTGTACCGGGCCCACTGGCGGGCCCGGTGGCGCACCGGCCTGGGCACGCTGCTGGACCTCCTCCTCTGCCTGCTCCTGACCTGGGGCGCGCTCCTGCTGGCCGGACCGCGGTTCGGGTTCGACCCTAGGGACGGCGTCTCGGACCCGGAGTCGTTCCTGGTCCTGCTCGCCTGGGTCCTCTGCTACCTCCTCGTGGTGTTCGGTGGGTTCCGGGCCTTCGGGACCACGCCCGGCCTGACCGTGGTGGGGATCGCGGTGGTCTCTTCGCGCACCGGCCGGGCGCCGGACCGCGCGGCCCTCCGCCCGCCCACGAAGTGGGACTACCGCCGCGACCACGTCCCGGAGCTCCTCTTCGTTCCCAAAGAAGAGCTCGGCACCTGGGAGTAGCGTCCGGCTGTCGCGAACCGCACATCCCAAAACCGCCGTCCGTCTTGACAAAATACCGAGACCCGAACCGAGGGGATTGCGACCCTGTATTGGCGGAACGTCTTCTTGACCCTTCCCGGTGTCCAGACGAAACACCGAGACCCAAACCGAGCGGCTCCCCTCCGCACGCGCGCCACCGGCCGCCGGGGGCCCGCGCAGCGGGAGGCCGGACTACCTATGCGGCGTAGGAAGGTCTCTCCCCGACGTCCCTTACCCTCGCCCTCGCTCCCGCTGCGACACGGATCTTTGCACCGCCAGCCTGCCTGCGGTAGCATGAAGGGCAGTAAGAGGAGGGTTGCCGGTGACCGTGCAGCTACTCAGACGCCTGTTCACCGTGGCCGAGTACCACAGGATGGCCGAAGCTGGAATCCTCTCCGAGGACGACCGAGTGGAGCTCCTCGAGGGGGAGGTCGTCACCATGAGCCCGATCGGAAGCAGACACGCGGCGTGTGTTGCACGGCTGACGGCGCTGCTTTCTGGCACAGGGCGGCAGGCCATCCTCTGGGTCCAAAACCCCATCCGACTGGGAGAACACTCGGAACCCCAGCCGGATGTCGCCCTGCTCAAACCCCGCCCAGACTTCTACGCCGCCTCCCACCCCGGCCCGGAGGACGTGCTGCTGGTCGTGGAGGTGGCCGAGACGTCCGCAGCCACAGACCGGGAAGTGAAGGTGCCGCTTTACGCCCGCTCGGGAATCCCGGAAGTCTGGCTGGTGGACCTCGCCGAAGACCAAGTGGAGGTGTTCCGCAAGCCCTCTGCCCAGGGCTACCAGGACCTCCAGGTGCTCCGACGCGGCGACTCCCTGGCCCCCCTGCTGTTCCCCGACCTTCTACTCCCCGTCGACACCGTCGTCGGCTAAAGCACCGCAAAACTCGCGCAGTGATTTCGGGGACCCCGAGAGACACCGGCCTCACGTCAGGCAGAGGACACGGAGGGGTTTCTGACCACAGGAGCCACGAGCTCCCCGGGCCCCCGTGCGTCCGGCCGCCGGAGGGGCGGAAGTTGGAAATCCCTGGAGGACTTTCGCACGGGCCGTCACCTACACCTCGATGGGCTCTGAGGATAGGCGAAAACTTGACTCCCGCTTGGCGCCCGTCCTAAACTGCGGACGCGGACGGTACCCTACCTTGGGGGGTGGGGAAGAGCGTCTGTCCTTGACGGCCGCCAGGAGCTTTCCGGTCCTCCGGCCGCCTCCGAAAGAGTCAGCGTCGGATTCCGCATGAAGGAGGTGTGGGTATGACTGTTTGGCGCCCGGACCCTACTTTCTACCCCTCGCCTCGGATCGCCATGAAGGCACCGCCGGAAAAACTGGCCTACGTGGTCCGCCTCGACCCTACGGGAGACGGCAGGCGTGACGCGGTCTGCGTGGTGGACGTCGACCCGCAGTCCAGCACCTATAGCAGAGTGGTGGGAGTGGTGGAAATGCCGTACACAGGAGGCGAGCTCCACCACTTCGGCTGGAACGCCTGCAGCTCCATGCTCTGCCCCAACGCGCCCCACCCCCACGTGGAACGCCGCTACCTCGTGATCCCGGACATCCGTACGTCGCACATCACCATCTTGGACACCAAGCCGGACCCCACGCAGCCCAAGGTTGTCAAGGTGATCGAGCCGCAGGAGGTCTTCGAGCGGACCTCCTACTCCCGCCCCCACACCGTCCACTGCGGCCCCGATGGGATCTACATCTCGGCCCTGGGTGCGCCCGACGGCGAAGGCCCCGGAGGCATCTTCGTCCTCGACCACGACAGCTTCGACGTTTTGGGGCGCTGGGAGATCGACCGCGGCGAGCAGTACCTCCACTACGACTTCTGGTGGCACCTGGGCTATGACACCCTGATCACCAGCGAGTGGGGCACGCCGCGCATGGTGGAGCACGGGGTCCTGGGGGACGAGCTTTTGGCGGCCAAGTACGGCCACCGGATCCACGTGTGGGACCTGCACCGCCGGCGCCACGTCCAGTCCCTCGACCTGGGCTCTGAACACCAGATGGTCCTGGAGCTCCGCCCGGCCCACGACCCCACCCGTGCCTACGGGTTTTTCAACAGCGTGGTTAGCCTGAAAGACCTGTCCTCCGCCATTTGGCTTTGGTACCGCCGCAACGGCAGCTGGGTGGTGCAGAAGGTCATCGAGATCCCCGCGGAGCCTGCAGAGGAAGGCCAGCTCCCCGACATCCTCAAGCCCTTCAAGGCGGTCCCACCCCTGGTGACCGACATCGACCTCAGCGTAGACGACCGGTTCCTGTACGTCTCGTGCTGGGGCACGGGGGAGCTGAGGCAGTACGACGTGTCCGACCCCTTCCAACCGCGGCTGACAGCCACCCTGCAGATCGGCGGCATCGTCCGCCGGGCCGGACACCCCGCGGTCTCCGGCCCGCTGAACGGCGGCCCCCAGATGGTGGAGGTGAGCCGCGACGGACGCCGCGTGTACTTCACCAACTCCCTGTACCTCCCGTGGGACGGCCAGTTCTACCCCGACGGCATCCGCGGCTGGATGGTGAAGGTGGACGTGGAACCCGACGGCGGGATGCGTTTTGACCCCAACTTCTTCGTAGACTTCGGGGACCAGCGGGCTCACCAGGTCCGGCTGCAGGGCGGCGACGCCTCGAGCGACTCGTACTGCTTCCCGTGAGGGCAAGGGCCACGCCGCCGGCGGAGCCGTGCCGTGTCTGACGCCTCCTGGTGGGCGTGGCCTTCCCTCGTGGGCCTGGGGCTGTTGCACGGCCTGAACCCCGGCATGGGCTGGCTGTTCGCGGTTGCGCGCGGGTTGCAGGACGGGCGGGCGGGTGCCGTGCTCCACGCCATGTTCTTCATCGCCGCCGGCCACGGCACCGCGGTGGCCGCGGTGGCGGTCCTCACGGCAGCCCTGGGTCAGACCGTACCCAGACCGACGCTCCTGGTACTCTCGGGTACCGCGTTGCTAGCGTCTGGTGCCTGGCGGCTCCTGCGGCGGGCCCGACACCCTCGCACCCGGTTCCGGGCGAGCGGGTGGGAGATGGCCTGGTGGTCCTTCCTCGTCGCCACGGCCCACGGCGCCGGCCTCATGGTCGTCCCCCTCCTGGTGTCGCTGCAGACCCCGCAGCCTTCCGGCCACCACCTCCACGGCGTAGCCTCGGGCGGCCTGCACCTGGCCTTGCTCGCCACGCTCGTCCATACAGCCGCACAGCTCGTGGCCATGGGAGCCGCGGCGGCTGCCGTCTACCGGTTCGTCGGGCTCGAGGTGCTGAACCGGGCGTGGATCAACGACGAGCTGGTCTGGCCCGCAGCCCTCGCCCTGACCGGCGCTGTGGCCCTCGCCGCGGGCGCAGTGCCCGGCGGGCTCTGACACCTTACGTCTGACGCCGGAGTTTACATAACGTGGGAGTAGCGGCCCTCCCTCCGGGCCGCGGACCCGGGACGGCAGGCAAGTTGCTCCCCAATCCAGAACTCCGGGCGTCGGTCGGGACCCGAGGGAGGGAGAGCGTGGAAGACTGGCAGCTTGCGCTCCTCATCGCGGTGGTGGTGCTGGCGGACATTCCCGTCCTGTTCTGGCTCCTCCGGCACCGCAGGCGGTACCTGGCCAAGGCCCGCGAGGACCACGACCGGTGGCGCGCACACGTGGACTCCGACCCGCGCCTGAAGCGCTTCTACGAGGCCCACCGGCGCGCCCGCCTCCGCACCGCCCTGGCCCACGTCGTGGACCTGCTGGCCACCATGGCCGCGGCCGTGGCCGTCTGGTCCGTGGCGTGGTCTCTCGTCACGGGGAGGGGGGTGCTGGCCAGGTTCCAGAGCGGGATTTCCGAGGTAGAGTTGGTGGCTTTGGCCGTCGGGTGGGGAGCCTTTTACCTGACGCTCCAGCTGTGGGTCTTCCCGAGGGCCGGGACCACGTTGGGCCTGCGGTTGCTCGGGCTCGTGGTCGTGTCTCCGTGGGACGGGCGTCGCACCGCGCGTCTGCCCGTGCCTCGTTCGGGCAGGGACTACCGGACCGACAGGGTCCCGGAAGTTCTCGTGGTACCGGGGGAAGAGTTCGAAGCCGCCTGGGGAGCGTCCCTTCCGCCGTGACCTGTCCGGATCCGGGGGCGAGAACGCTACCCCCGCGTCCCCCGAAACTCAAGGAGTAAAGTACATTCCGCGCACATCTTGAAGGGAGGGCTGGATGGGGAAGGTCGTGTGGTGGACCTTGGCTTTGGCCCTGACCGGCGTTTTGACGGCACCGGCCCTGGCGTTCGTCTTTCGCGGGGGAGACGTGGTCACCATAAGCGAGCCGGTCCGCGACGACCTCTACGTGGCCGGCGGTACGGTGACGGTCCGGGGACCGGTGGACGGCGACCTGGTCGCCGCCGGGGTCACCGTCGTCCTGGAAAGTCCCGCCACGGGCGGGGTACTGGCTGCGGGCGGGACCCTGTGGATTCGGGGGAAGGTCGGCCGTGGCGTGCGCGCCGCCGCGGGGACGGTCTCGGTGGAGACCTCGGTGGGGACGGACGCGGTCCTGGCCGGGCGGCTCGTGACCCTTGAGCGCGGAGCCCGGGTAGGTCGGGACCTCGTGGCCGCAGGGGGCACGGTGCGGGTCCTGGGCGAGGTCGGCCGACGCGCACGGCTAGTCGGTGGCACGGTCTTCATCGGAGGCTCGGTGGCTGAGAACGTGGAGGTGGACGCCGACCGGGTCGTGCTGCTGCCGGAGGCGCACGTTAGGGGCAGGTTGCGCTACCGGTCGGCTCAGCCCGCGGAGGTCCGGCCCGGCGCCCGGGTGGAAGGCGGTGTCGTCCGGGAGCCGGCCGCTCGGCCGCCGCGGGACTTGCCCCGTCGCGGTGGGTTCCCCTGGGTGCGGTGGACCGTGGAGGCCCTGTGGCTTTTGACTCTCGGGTTCGCAGCGCAGGCGGTGCTCCCGGACGCGGCAGCTCGCGTGAGCGAAGAGACAGCCCGCACGGGACGCAGCCTGCTCGTGGGGCTCGTACTGCTGGCCACGGTGCCGGTGGCCGCGGTCCTCCTGGTGGTCACCGTGGTGGGGGTCCCCCTCGGCCTCCTCGCCCTAGGGCTGTACGCCGCTACGCTCTACCTCGGGCAGGTGTTCACGGGGCGGCGGCTCGGAGAAGGGCTGTTGAGGCGCGTCCTCCGTGCGTCCAGCGTCTCGCCGTACGCCGCCACGGCCGTGGGAGTTCTCCTGCTGGTGGCCCTGTTCGCGCTGCCCTGGGTGGGTTGGGTGGTCCGGCTTACCACAGCTCTCGTGGGGTTTGGAGCCATCTGGCTGGTGGTCTACCGGGCCGCCTCGCACAGGTGAGGCCAAGGTAACCGGGCAGCACGACCGGCTCCTCGTGTCTTACGCCGGGCCTCACGGAACGCGGCTCGTCACCCGCCCCGCCAGGTCCGGCTGAGTTCCACCAGCAGCAGCCCCAGGACCACCGCCACCAGGTTCACGGCCAGGTCCGTCACCTCCGCGCTCCGGTAGGGGACCAGGGACTGCAGGCCCTCCAAAGCCAGCCCGTACAGCCAGGCGCCCGCGGCGGCCCGCACCGGCCGCAGGAACCGCGCCAGGAGCACGGTCAGGACCGAGAACCCCACCAGGTGGTACGCGGGACCTCCCGGCTGGTATCCGTGGGGGCCCAGGGGAGGCAGCATGCCGCCGACCGCGGTCAGGACCATCCACGCCGCGGTCAGCACCCGGTCACGTCTCACCCCGACCGCCCGAAGCCGCCCGCAGGAACGCCGCGAGGTCCTCCGCCAGTCTGCGGGCGCGGTCTGCGTCCTCGTGCTCCACCAAGACCCGCACCACGGGCTCCGTGCCCGACGGCCGGACCAAAACCCGTCCCCCCTCCCCGAGGGACCGGCTGACCTGCTCGATCCGCTCCTGGACTTCCGGGCGCTGGAGGAGCTGCGCCCCGGAAGCCAGGGGCACGTTCACCAGCACCTGCGGGTAACGGGGCACGCCCGCTATTAGGTCGCCCAGGGACCTTCCCGTGTCCTGCATGGCCCGCACCAGCTGCAGGGCCGTGAGCAGGCCGTCGCCCGTGGTCGCGAGGTTCCGGAAGACCACGTGCCCGCTCTGCTCTCCCCCCAGCACCGCTCCCAGTTCCTCCATGCGCTCCACCACGTACCGGTCGCCCACGGGAACCCGCTCTACCCGGATGCCGCTGGCTCGCAGGGTACGCTCCACTCCGAGGTCAGTCATCACCGTCACCACCACCACGGGAGGGTCCAGCGCGCCCGTGGACAGCAAGTAGCGGGCGCACGCGGTGAGGATGAGGTCACCGTCCACCACGCGGCCGCACTCGTCCACGGCCACCACCCGGTCCGCGTCCCCGTCGTGGGCGAACCCCACGTGTGCCCGGTGCTCGAGGACCGCCTTTCGTAGGACCTCCGGGTGGGTGGACCCACACCGCACGTTGATGCGGGTGCCGTCGGGTTCTGCGTGCAGGGCCACCACCTCCGCCCCCAGCGCCTCCCACAGGCGTGGCGCCACGCGGTACGCGGCCCCGAAGGCGCAGTCCACCACCACCCGCAGGCCGCGGGCGGACGGGGCGTGACGGAGGAGAAACGCCAGGTAACGATCCTCCGCGTCCGCGAGGTGCTGCGCGGTCCCCACGTCCACGCCCACGGGCCTCGGACCGTCCTCCTCCAACGCGGCCTCCACCCGCGCCTCCAGCTCGTCCGCCAGCTTCCGGCCGTCGGGACCGAAGAACTTGATGCCGTTGTCCTCCACCGGGTTGTGGGACGCGGAGACCACCACGCCCGCAGAACACCCCAGCTCCCGCACCAGGTGCGCCACCGCGGGGGTTGGGAGGATCCCGGCCTGGAGGACGCGGGCGCCTCCGGAGCAGAGTCCCGCCACCAAGGCGGCCTCCAACATGGGGCCCGAGACCCGGGTGTCCCGGGCCAGCAGGTACGTCCCGCGTCCCAGGACCGCGGCTGCGGCGCGCCCCACGGACAGGGCCAACTCGGGCCGCAGGGTGCGGTTGGCTACCCCGCGGATCCCGTCCGTCCCGAACAGGCTCCCCAACTGCTCCTCCGCGTCCCGACCTCCCGGCCCCGCTCGGCCCCCGAAAGCCAGCTCGTTCTACAGTCCTACACTCAAGCTCCCTGGCCCATGGGTTCCCCCGACGCTTGCCCGGACCCTGTCTCCGAAAGAGCCCTTCGGAAGACCGGGGTCCTCACCGACCGCGCAGTGCCTTTGGCGCTTCAGCGCCGCGAAACCCGGACCAGCACCTCCGCGGGGTCCACCCAGGCCACCACCACCCCCTCCGGCACGCTGACCCGCACAGGCACCCGCCAGCTCCCTGCCCCCTGACCGGAGGCCGTCACGAAGACCTCCACCTGGTCGGGCTGCAGCCGCTCCACCGCCTCCTTGGGGCCCACCACCGCCACCCGGACCACCGCGGGCTCCACCGCGGCTTCCAGCCCCGGCTCCGCGCGCACGGAGACCCTGAGCTCCAGCTCCCGGGACACCGGCGTGGGAAGGACCACCACCCGCACGGAGACCACGGGGTTCCCGTCGGTGCGCACCCGGGGCGGCAGCCGCAGCCGCACCGTCCGCCGAAACTCCCCCTCCAAGGTACTGATGTCCACCGGCTCCGTCAGGAGGACGGACAGGTTCAGTACCGCGTCCTGCGGTCCCCGTACCGTGACCACGGAAGGCGAAGCCTCCAACAGGGCCACGGACAGCCCCGGCTTCGGACGGCCCGTCACCGTGGGGACCACCGGCACCGTCCGGGACAGGGCACCTTCCCCCACGGGGAGGGTGACCTGCACGTTCTGCGGTTGGGCGGTCACCGCGGGGAGCTCGGCCCCGTTGGTGTCCTCCACCCGCACTCGCAGGCTCTGGGTGAGGGAGCTGCGCAGCCCCGTGACGTCCAAGGCCACCCACGCCCGCTGCACCTGCTGGACGGAGGACCGCGGCCCCTGGACCGTGACCCGGGCCGGCTGCACCGTGGGCTGCCCGAGGACCGCGCCCGGGGCCGGAGTCCCTTGGAGGACCACCTCCACCGGGACCTGCCTGCGCGCCACCACGTCCACCCCCACCACCACCTCGTCGGGCTGGACCGCCGCCACGCGGACCCCCTGGGGAGCCCGCACCCGGACGGGCAGTCGGTACTCTCCCGGTTCGGTCACCTGCGCCAGGTCGACGTACGCCTCCACTGCGTCCGGGCTCAGGTCCGCCACCGCGGAACGCGGGCCCCGCAGCTTCACCTCCACCCGTGGAGCGGTCCCCACTACCACCAGGCCCGCCGCCAGGCCCCGAGGCCGGAGTTCCACGGTCACCGCGCGGTCGGTCTGGGGGTTGCGGTCCGCGGCCACCATGTACCACAGGGCCACGGCCACGGCCACGGACAGGATCCGGTACAGGTTGCGTTCGCCCACCCGCATGGCCTACGCGCTGCGGCGCCAGGGCCACGGTCCACCGGGCCGCGCGGGGGTCACCGCGAACAACCGCAACAGGTCCGCCCGCAGCTCCTCTTCACTCAGCCCCCGGCTCAAGGTGCCGTCGCGGGCCAGGGAAATGGTCCCGTCCTCCTCCGACACCACCACCGCCACCGCGTCCGTGCCCTCCGTGATCCCCACCGCAGCCCGGTGGCGGGTCCCCAGGGCCCGGCTCAGCAGGGGGCTTTCGCTGAGGGGCAGCACGCAGCCGGCAGCCAAGACCCGGTTGCCCCGGACGATCACCGCCCCGTCGTGCATGGGGGTGTTCGGGTGGAAGATGTTGAGGAGGAGGGGCACGCTCAGCCAGGCGTCCAGGCGGATGCCGGTCTCCGCGAAGTCCCCGAGCCCGGTCCGGCGCTCCAGGACGATCAAAGCCCCGTGGCGGCGCTCCGACAGCACCCGGGCGGCCCGCGCCACGTCGTGGCTCAGCCGCAGCGCCACCTCACGGTCCAGGGCGCTGGGAGGCCACAGGAGTCTTCCCCTCCCGATCTGCTCCAGGATGCGCCGGAGTTCCGGCTGAAACAGGACCAGCAGGGCCACGGGGATAATGGCCCCCAGGTACCCCAGGATGGCCTGGAGGGTGTGCAGCCCGAGGGCGCTGGCCACGGCGTACACCACGAACAGGACCCCCATCCCCTGCACCAGCTGTACCGCTCGGGTCCCCCGGATCAGGAGCATGAGCTGGTAGACCACGATGGCCACGATGGCGATGTCCACCAGGTCGTTGGGCCGGACGGCCACCGGCAGGGACACGGCTCCTTGTTCCTCCCTCCTGCCTACAGAACGCAGGACAGCACGGCTTTTTGCACGTGCAGGCGGTTTTCCGCCTGGTCCAGGACCGCGGAGTGGGGTCCGTCCAGGACCTCGTCGGTGATCTCCTCCCCGCGGTGGGCCGGGAGGCAGTGCAGGACCACCGCGTGGGGGTCCGCGTGGGACAGCAGCTCCGCGTTCACCTGGTAGGCCCGGAAGGTGCGCTTGCGCTCCTCCCGCTCGGCCTCCTGGCCCATGCTGGTCCACACGTCCGTGTACACCACCTGGGCCCCCGCCACCGCCTGCACAGGGTCGGTGAGCACCCGCACCTGGCCGCCCCTCCGCGCCGCCTCCTCCTGCGCCGCGGCCACCACGGCGGGGTCCGGCCCGTAGCCGGGCGGGGTGGCCACGGTCACCCACATCCCTACCCGCGAGGCTGCCAGGAGGAAGGAGTGGCAGACGTTGTTCCCGTCCCCCACCCAGGCCGCCCGGACCCCTAAGAGGGCGCCCACCTTCTCCTGGACTGTGAGGAGGTCGCCCAGGGCCTGGCAGGGGTGTTCGAAGTCGGACAGGGCGTTCACCACCGGGACCGTGGCGGCCTCCGCCAACTCCACCAGGGTGGCGTGGCGGTTCACGCGGGCCACGATCCCGTCCACCCACCGGGCCAGGTTCCGGGCCACGTCGGGTACGGCCTCCCGCACCCCCAGCTGCACGTCCTGGGGAGCCAGGTACACCGCGTACCCACCCAGCTGCCGCATCCCCACCTCGAAGGTGACCCGGGTGCGCAGGGAGGGCTTTTCGAACAGCAACGCCACGGTCTTGCCCCGCAGGACCTCGTGGCTCAGGCCCGCTCGGTGTTCGCGCTTGAGGTGCCGGGCCAGGTCCAGGATCTCCCGTACCTCCTCCGCGGTCAGGTCCTGCACGCTCAACAGGTCGCGTCCCCGAAGTCCTCTGCTCATGCCGCCTCCGGCCTCCCGCTGCTTGGAGAGTTCTGCGCGTGCGGCCCCCGGTCCTGTGCTGGGTCCCTGTTCCCGACGGCGGGTTTTCCCGAGATCCGCTGCGGGAGAACGCAAGTAGCCTACCCCGTGGTCTGCAGCCCCGCGGCCACCCCGTTGACGGTGTGGTGCAGCAGCTCCGCCACCTCCGGGTCCTCCGGCCGGGCACGCCGCTCCCGCAGCAGGCGGACCTGCAGGTAGTTCATGGGGTCCACGTACGGGTTCCGCAGTCGCACGGACCGCTGCAGGACCGGGGAGTTCTCCAGAAGCTCCCGCTGCCCTGTGACCTCCAGGACCCGCTGCACGGTCAGGTCGAACTCCTCCCGGATGCGGCCGTAGATCCGCTCCCGCACCGCCGTGTCCTCCACCAGCTCCGCGTACAGCCGTGCGACCTCCAGGTCCGCGGTCCCCAGGCTGATCTGGGCGTTGTCCACCACCGACCGGAAGAAGGGCCACCCCGCGTACATGGCCCGGAGCTCTGCCATGGCGCCGCGGTCGGCGCGGGCGAACCCGTCCAGGGCACTGCCCAGGCCGTACCAGCCCGGCAGGTTGGTGCGGGTCTGGGTCCAGCTGAACACCCAGGGGATGGCCCGGAGGTCCTCCACCCGGTCCAGCCTTCCCCGCGCGGGGGGCCGGGAGGCCACGTTGAGCCTGGCGATCTCCGCGATGGGGGTGGCTTGGGCGAAGTACGTGGGGAAGTCGGGGTCTTCGTACACCAGGGCACGGTACGCGACGCGGCTGCGTTCCGCGAGCTCTTCCATGACGGCCTCCCACCGTTCACGCCGGGGTTCCGGGTGGTGGGAATTGACCAGGCAGGCCCGCAGCAGGGCGCTGGTGAGTTGCTCCAGGTGGCGCCGCGCCACCCGGGGGTTGCTGTAGCGGGCGGCCAGGACCTCCCCCTGCTCGGTCAGCTTCAGCCTCCCGTCCAAGGCTTCCGGCGGCTGGGCCAGGATGGCCCGCTCCGTGGGCCCACCGCCCCTCCCGATGGCCCCGCCCCTCCCGTGGAACAGGCGCACCACGCAGCCGTGGCGCCGGGCCACCTCCGGGAGGACCCTCTGTGCCCGGTACAGGGCCCAGTTGGCAGCCAGGTACCCGCCGTCCTTGTTGCTGTCCGAGTACCCCAGCATCACCTCCTGCAGGTTCCCCCACGCGGCCAGGTGGGCCCGGTACGGGGGAGTCCGCAACAGGGCCTCCAAGATCTCCCCGCACCGGCGCAGCTCCTCGATCCGCTCGAACAGGGGCACCACGTGCAGCCGGCTCATCACCTCGCCCGCGCCGTACCGGAACAGCCCCACCTGCGCGGCCAACCACAGGACCTCCAGCACGTCGCTGGGGTCCTCCGTGAGGCTCACGATGTACGTCTGGCAGGCTTCCTGCCCGAAGCGCTCCTGCCACGCGGGCAGGGCCCGGAACAGCCGGACCACCTCCGCGGCCTCCGGGTCCTCGGGGTCGAGAGGAACCGGGGGGCCGACGAGCAAGCGGGCCAACAGGGCGGTCCGTTCCGGCTCGGGCAGGGCCAGGTAGTCCTCCACCACGCCCGCCCGGCGCAGCAGCTGCGCCACCACCCGTCCGTGGACCCCGCTCTCCTGCCGGAGGTCCAGGCTGGCGAAGTGGAACCCGAAGGTGCGCACCCGCACCACCAGGTCCTGCAGCCGTCCCCCGGCCACGCGGCCCCCCTGGTTGGCTTCGAGGCTCTCACGGACCAGCTCCAGGTCGCGCAGGAACTCCTGGGGCGAGGCGTACCCACCCGGGCTGCCGTCCGCGGTGCGGCGGAGGCGTTCTAGCACCGCGTGGAGCTTGCGGCGGTACGGCTCCGTGGCAGGAGGCAAGTCCGGCCCCAGCTCCTGCAGCTCCTGCAGGTCCGCCTGCGCGGAGGCCATCAGTTCCTCGGAAACCCGGGCCCTCCGGGTGGACACGCTGAGCTCCCGGGCCAGGGCCGCCACCTCTTGCTGGTAAAGCCGAAGGACCCGCTCCCGCTGCAGCTCCAGGGTCCGCTGGGTGACCTCCGTGGTCACCAGGGGGTGGCCGTCCCGGTCCGCTCCCATCCACGACCCGAAGCGCAAGAACGGCCGGACGGCCCCTTTTGCCTCCGGCACAGCTTCCTCCACCGCCTCCTGCAGGTCCCGGAACAGCACGGGCGCCACCGTCCACGCGCTGCGCTCCAGGTAGTACAGGCCCCCCAGGACCTCGTCCAGGGGCGACGGCCGGCGGGACCGCACCTCGTCCGTTTGCCACAGGACGGTGATGCGGGCCAACAGACCCTGGACGGCCCGGCGGCGCTCCTCCGGGGTGGCCTGAGGGGCGTTGAGGGCCGCGAGGAGGTCCGCCACCTCCCGCAGGTGCACCAACACCGACGCCCGGCGCGCCTCCGTGGGGTGCGCGGTGAACACCGGTTGCACCTCCAGCCGCTCCAGCAGGGAGGCCAGCCGCGCGCCGCTCAGGCCCTCCTGCCGCAGGGCGGCCACCGCCGCGGCCACGGACTCCGGCCGGGGAGCGGGCTGTCCCCGGACCTCCCGATCCCTCAGGGTCCGCAGCCGGTGGTGCTCCTCCGCCAGGTTGATGAGGTGGAAGTACAGGGTGAAGGCCCGCACCACGCGGCCGCAGTCCTGCAGGGGGAGGCTCTCCAGGGTCCTCCGCAGTTCCGCTTCCTTCTCCGGGGAAGGCTCCGTCCTGCGGGAGATGGCCAGCCGGCGCACCCGTTCGACCAGGTCCAGCAGCTGGGGGCCGCCCTGCTCCTGCAGCACCTGGCCCAGGAGGCTGCCCAGCAGCCGCACGTCCTCCCGGAGGTGTTCGATGGGGACTCGCACGACGCACAAGTCAGGTTTTTACCCAGCAGAGTACCGGAGCCGGACGGGGGCGTCGAGGGGTCTTACACGGCCCGGTGCCGGGCCAGGAAGGCTTCCACCTTCGCCCGGGTGGGCAGCGCCGCGGTGGCTCCCACCCCTGTGGTGGCCAGGGCCCCCACCGCGTTGGCAAAGCGACCGACCTCGTCCAAGGGACGGCCCGCCAGCCACTGGATGGCGAAGGCCGCGTCGAAAGCGTCTCCCGCACCCGTGGGGTCTACCGCGTCCACGGGCCACCCGGGGACGGTCACCCGGTCCCCGTCCGCGGTGGCCACGGCGCAGCCGCGCTCACCGCGCTTGAGGACCGCCACCCGGGCCCCCGCGTCCAGCACCGCCCGGAGAACTTCCTCGTCCTCCAGGCCCGCGAACACGTACCCCGCGTCCTCCGTGCTCAGAAACGCCAGGTCCGCCATCGGCAGGGCTTCCAGCACCGCCTCCCGGAACCGGTCCAGGGGGAGCAGCTTGGGCCGGACGTTCAGGTCGTAGCTCACCCGGACTCCGGCCCTTCGCGCCCGCTCCATGGCCCACCGGACCGCCTCTCGGGCGGAGGGGGAGATGGCCTGGGTGATCCCGCTGGTGTGCAACAACCGGGCACCGTCCACGGCTTCCGCAGGCACCTCTTGCGGCGACAGCCGACTGGCCGCGGAGTTCGTCCGGTAGTAGGTAAAGCGGCCCTGGCCGTCCGCTGCGCGGGCCAGGAAGTAGATCCCCGTCGGTTCGTCCGCCGCCACCTGCACGTACCGGGTGTCCACCCCTTCCCGCTTCCACATGGAGAGCAGCGCGCGGCCGAAGCCGTCGTCCCCCACCCGCGTCACGTAGGCCACCCGGGCACCCAGGCGGGCCGCCGCCACCGCGAAGTTGGAGGTGTCGCCTCCGAACCCGCGGCGGTACACCTGCGCCTCCTCCAGGGAGCCGTCCGCCGCGAGCTCCACCAACGCCTCACCCAGGGACACCAGGTCCGGCACCGCCGACCTCACGGACCCTGCCGCGGCCCCTGGCCCGCCCACCCCATGGCCTGGGAGATCCGCTGGGCGGTTTCCCGCACCAGGGGACCTAGCTCCCGGCGTGCCCGCTCCAGGGAAATGCTGGCCACGGAGCCCGACACGCTCACCGCTCCCGCCACCCGGCCCCGGTGGTCGAAGATGGCGGCGCCCACACACCGGATGCCTTCCTCGTTCTCCACGTTGTCAATGGAGTAGCCGCGGGCCCGGATCGCAGCCAGCTCCTGGAACAGCCGCGCGGGGTCGGTGATGGTGTTGGGGGTCCGCCGTACCAGCCCGTGCCTCTCCACGATCCGCTCCACCTGCTCCCGGGGGAGGTAGGCCAGCATGGCCTTGCCCAAGGCGGTACTGTGCGCGGGCACGATCCGCCCTACCATGGAAGCCATCCGGAGCGGCCCGGGGGACTCCAGCTTCTCCACGTACACCACCTGCCCGGCTTCCAGCACGCCCAGGTGCACCGTCTCCCCCGTCCGATCCCGCAACTCGGCCAGGAGGGGGCGTCCCACGGAGCGCAGCTCCAGCTGCTCCAGCCGGCGGGCGGCCAGCCACAGCACGCTGGCACCGATGACGAAGCTCCGGCCGTTCTGCGCCACCCAGCCCTCCGCGCACAGGGTCTGGAGCAGCCGGTAGACGGTGGGCCGGGGCAGCCCCACCGCGGCGGCCAGTTCGCCCGCGGACAGGGGCCGCCCTGCCTCGGCCAAAGCCCTCAGCAAGGCCGCGGCCCGCTCCAGGGACTGCACGCCGCCCCTTCCCCTCACACCACAGCCTCCGGGACCCCCAATCCCACGGCGCGCCCCACCTGCTCCAGCACCGCCACCGCCTCCTCAGGCAAGGGGATCCCTGCGCGGCG
>Ga0079992_129800_pt1 | contig 87646 bp, 79 predicted proteins | sample FaiFalFF_MnMetaG_3_FD_69197 | JGI IMG/M metagenome (GOLD analysis project Ga0079992, IMG submission 69197) | Freshwater microbial communities from Yellowstone National Park, Wyoming, USA - Fairy Falls B (FF_Mn_B) MetaG (SPADES assembly) (version 2) | ecosystem: Environmental > Aquatic >...
TGTGAAATTAACTATGGAAGAATTCTTTATTTCCCATGCATATGTTGAAGTTTGGTTTGCAGTTCCTGCGAGCCAATATTGTGGACCAACAGAATAGCTACAATCTAGAGTTATGTTTTGAGTTATATAGCCTCCACTTGTAGTGAATTTGAATCCACTATCAATATAATTGCTTCCATCTTTTGTATAGTAGAATTTTGCTGTTCTTCCTGACGGCAATGGCGAATTTCTATCTGTGTCTATTATTTGTGCAGAATAATTAATTTTGCTGAATCTTTGAGAACTTCTGTTAAAAACTAAATTAACAGGTTCAATCAGATTTATAGATACATTATCAGGCTTTAATATAACATATTGCCATCCGGTATCTGCTTGGTCTTCTGGATTCCCTGTAGGCGGAGCATCTGTTGCATTGAACTTGAATTCAATTGTATTATTTGTATTAAAGTCTCCTTCTGAAAATGGATTACTTAAACTAAACTCTACTGTTATATTTATTCCAGAAACTGTCTGATTAATTGCTACTTGAGTTGGGTCTGTTGGTCTGTGTCTATTTAGCCATAATAAAACCCAATTATTATCTAAATCTTCATCTGTAAAATTGACTCTAAATGTCCAACTTTCACCCCAACCACCATCTCCACTTGGTATGGCAATTGGGTTTGTTAAAATTGGCGTAGTTTCTATCCAGAATGCTTGGTATTTTGTTGTTGTATTTCTGTTATAGAAAGTTTTATTTGAGGTCATGCTTACATTATACCATCTTGCAGGCATTACTTGCGGGTATGATGTATTAAAAGTACAATTGTAGTTATTTGATGTATTAAATACAGGTGAGCAGACAAATTCTTGTTGGTTTTCTAAGGATTTCATGGTGAAATTTACAGTAGCTTCTGGAACAGGAACCAAGCATTCATCATTTAAAGTGCCATTAATTGTAATATTGCTTCCACGCAAGTATTCTTCTCCATTCGGTTGAGTAATTGTTCCTATTAAATCTCCTATAACAAAGGTTGTAAAGTTGCTTGAAGTGTTAATATCTTGGTAGCAGAAATCAGTAACTCCTGCTAGCCAATATTGCATTCCAACAGAATAGCTACAATCTGGATTGAAGTAATAGCTTGCATTCCCTTGCAAATCTGTTTGATTAATCAAATCTAGCTGATAATTAACATTATCATGTGTTACCCAGAAGCTAACATTAGCATTAGGTGCATAGCTTGAATTTTCCAAATCAAAAACATTTACTGCTAGCCTTACAACTTGATTAATTCCTGAGCTTCTATTTACAAAACTATTGTTTCCTGCCATTAAGCTAATTGAAACTTGAGATTCGGTTAACACAGGACCATTTATTGGTGTAGTATTATAAGTATTTTCAGGCTCTCCATTTTGAATCTGCCACATAAACCAATTATCACTACCTATATCAGCACAACCAAAATCATGAACTTCAACAAAGCATTTGCCTTGAGTTGGTATTCCTGGTGTACCATAAACAACATAACTTCCTTTATACTCCCAAGTAGCTTGATTATCTCTGCTTATAAATAAACTACAATTAACAGTATCTCCTTCTTGATCATAAACATCAATTGTGTAATTGTAAATTCTTGACCATCCTCCTGAGCTTGGTGTAACAGTAGCATTTGCACTTGTAACATTCAAATTCTCAAGTTTGAACCAATTCACAAACATAGTTTCATTCAAATTGTAATCAGGAAGCTTACTTGCAGTTAGATTTATTGTCCAATATCCTTCTTTCTTGCCAGTAGAATTCCAAGTGCAATTGTACCAGCCATTGTATTCATTATTTAAAGGCGTGCAAGTTTCCCATGTGTCTGCAGGAGATTTCAATTCTATTTCAGCTATTGGTGATGTAGCATTTGCTATTAATCCTTCGCTTGGGCAATCAGAAGTTGTATTAAATCTAATCAAAACAGGTTGAGTTACATTGAAAATTTGCTGATAATATGGATTCAACAAGTTAACTTTTATTTGACCACTTACATTGTATGTTGGAGCATCATATGGGCCACCTATTCTTTGAGTGAAATTCTCACTGAAATAACAATAATCATCTGAAGTTCCACCATCCCACTTTTGTATGCCTACTGAATAAGAGCAATCAGGATCAATTGTAGTGCTTATATATCCAGAAGAATTTGTTATTACATTATGTTTAACAGTAAAACTTGAACCATCTTTTGTAAAGTAGAAAGCTGAACTAACGCCTGAAGGCAAATATTCATTCTTATCCAAATCTTTTATTCTAAGAACAAAAGTCCCATAAATATTTCCAATTTCTCTATCAATTTTCACCGGACTAGAAACATACTCAACTTCCACACTATTTGGATTTATGTTTATGCTTCCAGAGCTTTCATTCTTGTATCCCCAAACATCAGAAACATTTATCTTAAATTGCCTTAAACCAATGTTTGCACATGTAAATGTTTGTAAGAAGCTTATTGTTTTTTGTGTATAGCATTCACCTTGACAAATTGTTGAATTCACAAGCTCATAGCCTGAGCCAAAATCTATCCACAAGCTTATATTCAATTTCTCAAAGCTGTAAGCTGCTTGATCCAAATCTTGTACTATAGCAGAAAAGTTCCATAGTTCGCCCCAACCAAAATTATTATCGCTTCCTAAGCATTCCGGTGCTCTACATTTGCTTGTAGGAGCTAAAGCAGTTACACTTGGATTTGTTACTATTGCAAAAGCATCTTTCTTTTCAAAAATTTCTGAAGATGGATAATATTGCTTGCTTGCATTCATTGTCAAATTGTGGTAAGTCATTGACCAATCATCTGAAGGCAATTTTGAACAAGAATATGTTCCATTTCCATAATCTGTTACTTCGCTTGGCAAGCAAGCTGATGATGGATTTATTTCTTGTGGATATACTTTAAATTCAACACTTGCTCCTGCTACGCCTCCACAATCATCACTCACATTTCCAACATAATTTATCAAATCTATATTCCTCCTAAAGCTTTGATTATTTGGTTGCAAAATGTAAACTTGTAGCGGATGAGTAGTTAAGTTTATGAAGAAATCTGAACCATAAGTTGAGCTAGAGTTTGTTGCTTTATAAATATTGCTTGTTGAACCAAATTCTGCTCTCCATCTCTGAGGTCCAATTCCATAATTGCATCTTGTAGCAGATTTTGGAAAAGTATGATTCACAAAGCCTCCTGCTTGAATTGTTGGTATTGATTCTTCAACAACAAAACTATTTGGATTGTTAGGATCGGTTGTAACAAAAAATCTTATAGTACCAGGAGTACCAACTGGCAAAAGAACATTTCTATCTGTATCATATATCCTTATGCTAAAAGTGATATTTTCTTGACTTGGAGCCAAACTTCTGTTTAATGTTGTACTATTGCCTGAAATCAAAGTTATATTTACATCATTTTTTTGTACTGTAAATGTGAGCAAGCTTGTATTGGTTGATCTTTCGCCGTCTGTAGCATTAAAGAAGAATTCAAAGCTTGTTCCTGCACAAGCTGAGCTAAATGCAGTTGGTGAAGGAAAGCTAAATATCACTGTACCTTGAGATGAAAGTTGACTTCCCTTTAAGTAAAAGTTTGGCCATGCAGAAGCTTCTGCGCAACCAGGAGAAGCTACACTTGTATTTCTAACCCAAAGACTTACATTATTTATATCCAAATCTGGATCACTTAAAACTACTGTAAAGTTCCAACTTTCACCCCAGCCTCCATCCTGAGTATAAGAAACACTTGGACTTGACAAGCTTGGTCTTGTTACTATAAAGAATGCACATGGTGTAGGACTGCATAAATTAGTAACCTCTACCCATGTTGGATTAAACCAGCTAACATTAGAAGAGCTCATGTTAAGCTTATAGTTTCTTGTTGGTTTGCTTGCATTGTTAACAAATAAGCAAGTGTAATAGCCATTTCCCTCGTTTATTAAAGCTTCATCACAAGAGAATTTCAAAGCAGTTCCTACATGTGTAGCTTCAAAGAATACGCTAGCATTGTTTATTAAACCATCCTTAGCAGAACAATCTGTTGTTACATTTCCACGCCAAGTTATATTCTCTTCATCTCTAACAAATCTATTTTTAGTAGAGTTTGGCGAAACAACATAATTTACAAGCTGGCCAATAATTCCCAAATTAAATTCTTCAGTTTGATTGTAGAAATAGCACTCCCCAGCTGCTCCTATGGTAGAATTATAATAAGCTAACCATTTCTGATAACCAACATCAAATGCACAGCTTGGATCAAAATTGAAAGTAACATTTCCTGGTAATGAAGAATAGGTTTGATTTGAACCAACAACAACATAATTTGCTCCATTAGTTGTAACATTAAAGCTTATTAAAGCTTGAGCCGAATAATCTGAACCTACAGGCTTATTTCTTGTTAAGTCAAAAGCATAAACTTTTAATGGCAAAGCGCCAGAGGCTCTTGTTATATTTGTATTGTTTCCAAAAACATGGAATATGCTTATATTATCCTTTGTTATTATTGGTCCAGAAGTTGTAACTATTGTTGTTTGACCAACATCGTCTGTCAAATTAAACCTAAACCAATTGTCACTCCCAACATCATAAGTAGAATTGCACATGTAAGGCTGAACAAATTCAAAGCTGCAAGTTTGCCATTCAGTACTTCCTGGTATAATTGTTGAATTGACAAATCTCCATGTTAAGCCATCGTCTGTTGAAACATACAAGCTACAATTAACAGAATCTAAATCAGTATCTTTAACTTGTATGCTGAAATTGTATAAGCTACCCCAACCTCCTGAGCTTGGAGTAACTGATGGATTTTGATAAGATGGCGGCAGGTTTGTGAGTTCAAACCAATTATCATAAGTAGTTGTATTAGGATTGAAGTACTGCTTAGCACTACTTAAAATTATATCATAAAATCCTGGAGGCTTGAATGTTGTATTATAAGTGCAATTGTAGGTTCCATTGTTCCAATCAGACCATGGACTACAATTATCTATGGTAATATCATTTGGCCTTCTAACTTTTATAGGATAACTTATCCCTTCTGTTGAATTAGCCACACCAGGAGTTTCTTCGCTTATATATCCAGTGCAATCACTTTTCACATCCATTCTAATTGGTATTGGAGTACCAGTTCCATTTACCCAGCCATATGGCGGATAAGCAAGCTCATTGAAAAGTTGACCATAAACATAAACTGTTGCATTGCCTGTTGATGCAGGAGAATAACAAGAATCTGTCAAATCAATTTTCCACCATTGCTTGCCAGTATAATAGCTACAATCTGGATCAAAATTGTAAGTGAACGAACCATCTGCTCCAGTTGTTATGGGAACAAAAGAATCAAATGTTGTCCTGTTCTTTGTTATATAAATTCTTCCGGAAATTCCACTCTCGCTAACAGTTATTCCTCCTTTTGAGAAATCTGTTATACTTGCTTTCAAAATAGAAGTTTCTATCCCTTGTCTATTAACACTAGAGCCATCACCTTGCAATATATTTAAAGAGGCTGTATCTGGAGAAATTGAAAAGCCTTGTGTTGAGCTTTCACTCTTAAATCTGTTGTCAGTACTGTAGAAATTATCGGTTGCATTGAACTTAAAGTATCTTGTTCCAATATCTGGACAAGAAAAGCTTGTGTTAAACTTTAGTGCATTAACTCCGATTCCTGTACATGGTGGAGAGCATAACTGTGAACCAAAGTATTCCCATTGACCAGTTTTGTTTATCCAAAAGCTAACATTTACTAAGCTTCCTTGCTCACCATTGTAATCATCATCTTCTACATCAACTTCAAAGAACCACAAATCTCCCCAGCCAGATGTGAAATTGCCTGTAGAAACATAAGCTGCCCCTGTTGTTAATTTTGGTCTTGATGCTATATATAAAGCATTTTGCTCAAACTTTTGATCAGAAGAATTGTAATAAATTTTGGTTGCATTAAAGCTCACATTCCAATAACCATATACAAGCTCAGGATCTGTATTTAAAGTTGAATTTGAAATTAGGCAACTATAAGTTCCATTGTTGTAATCAGTTACACTTCCAGAAACAGAACAATCCTTAATTGTTGTACCTCTATACAAATAGAACTTTGGTGTTGCTTGAGGTACGCCTCCACAATCATCACTCACATTTCCAACAAACAATATAGAATCTGCTGGGGTAGGAGATTTTATATAAAGCTTTCCATTCTTTGGAGAAATATAATTGAAGCTTAAAGGAACTGTTGTTATGTTTATTATAAATTCGCTACTATTAGTTGGTTTGTAATGTAGATTAGAATCTATTATTCCAGCTTTCCATTTTTGTGGTCCAATTGCAAAGCTGCATGTTGGATCAAATTGAGTTGCTGAAGTATTTATATAAGAATTGATTATTGATGTTGTTCCTGGAATTTCCACATAATTTGATGCCAAATCATTAGTTACCCAAATTCTTGCACCGGGACTTGTGAAAGTTGGATAAACTCCTCTATCAGTATCATAAACCCTAACTGTAAGTGTTTGTATTTGTGTTCCAGTCCTATTAACACTTGTATTATTACCAACCACATGCTCAATAACTACATCATCTTTTTGATAAATGAATGTGCCGTTTGCAGTTTCATTTATATTTTGTGGAAAGTCTATGGTTGTATTACCAAATATATCACTAGCTTCACTCACATTAAACTTGAATGCATGCGGTCCTATTGGAGAAGTTCCGCCCAGAGCTGCAGGACTCGGCAATCTGAAATTTAATGTTACTGTAACATTTACTCCTTTCACACTACTATTTGTCATGTTTCCTTCTCCAATTAATGGCTGCCACCATTCTCCATTATCAGTTCTATTTATATACATCTTCACAATCATTGTATCTTCATCTTCATCGGTTGCATTAACCTTAAACACCCAGAATTCACCCCAGCCACCATCTCCTATATGGCCAGTAGAATTGTAAGAAACATAACTAAAGTCAGTTGTAAGCACAGGCTTAGTTTCAACCCAGAATCCTTTGTTCCATATGCTAAAAACATCAGTTACAAATGCTGGATTATAGTATTGCTTACTTGCATTGAAATTGACATTCCAACCTTTTGCAGGATAGCCGCTTGTATTAACTGTGCAATTGTAATAGCCATTGCCTTCATTGTTTATCGGCGAGCAATAATTTGTAATCGAGCCTTGGGTAGAAGAGAAATTAACTAAAGCATCCGAAACTCCATTTTCTTGAATCGGACAATCTGTTGTTATATTTCCTCTTAACAAAACATTTTGCCCATCTGGATAATTGCCTCTTAAGTATTTTTCTCCTTTTGGTGATAAGATTGTTAAAGCTAAATCGCCAATAATAGTTGTAGTATAGTTTTCATTTGGTGTTGAATTTGTGTATGTGGTGAAATAACAATTATCATTTGTTACTGCAAATATCCATGCTTGATTTCCAGTTTTGTAATATGGTGCAGAACATGATGGATTGAAATCAAAATTAACATAACCAGAAGCATTTGTTTGAACAAAATACTGATAATAGTTTGAATAATCATAAGTTATCCAAATGCTACCATTTGTATTTTCTAATGGTACAGAATTTCTTGTTGCATCAATAACTTTCAAAACAAATCTTGTAGTATTCCCAACAGGATTATCATCAGATCTATTAACAATCGAACCATTTCCTTGAATCAGTGTTATGCTTACTGTATTCTTTGATATATTTGGTCCATAGGTTATTCCAAATGTTTCGCTAGTGTTCACTTTATTGAAAGTATCATTTACAACAAAATAGAAACTTGCATTGCTTTGATCTATGCAACTAAAATCATTAACAATCACATAACATACATTTGGTGTAGAAGTTGTGTTAGAGCCTTTGAAAACAAAGCTTCCTGTAGTGTTGACATAGAGCGAACAAGTTACAGTATCATTTTCAGCATCAGTAACATAAACAGAATAATTGTATAAGCTGCCCCATCCTCCTGAGCTTGGAGTAACTTGTATGTTGCTTAATTGTGGTGCCAAGTTTTCTAAGAAGAACCAGTTTGTATAATTTGTATTGTTTGAATTGTAGTTTGCTTTTGAAGCTTGTATATTGATTGTCCAATTACCTTCTGGTTGTGAGGTAGAATTCCAAGTACAATTGTAGTTTCCAGCAAAAGGTTCTGTTATTGGTGAGCATGAAGAAGTATTTCCAAAATTATAAAGGTTTAATGTATTGGTTACACCAGTAATATTTCCAGAATCGAAAGCTCCTATGCCGTAACAATCAGAATAAACATTCCAACTTATGTTGATAAGATTTGTTACATTAAATTCAGAGAATTTTGGAGGTTTGTACAAATTGGTTTTTAGTTGTCCTTTTATAGTAAATCCAACTTCAGTCATGTTTGTATCTACATAGCAACTATTGTTTAAAATTCCAACCTTCCAATACTGTAAGCCAACAGCATAATCACAATTAGGATTAAAGCTAGTGTTCATATAGCCAGAAGAATTTGTTGTTGCAAACCAGCCAGAATCCCAAGTAGGTACACTTGACTCTCTACTAAACCAGAAATAACCTTTAACTATTTCTTGCGAATTATCAATCCAAGCTCCCCTATCTGTATCATTTACTCTAACTACAAATAAGCCACTTTCATCACCTTCTCTGTTTACTATAGAAGCATATTGAACAACATGAAATTCAACATTATCTTTTTCAAATGTTGCTGTGAATGAAGAAGTTTCATTCTTTAATCCATAGCTATCAGTTGCATTGAACTTAAAGTAAATTACTGGGCCATTTAGATAATCTGAGCAAGAGAATTGTGGATAGAAATTGAAATTACAGCCAGCTGTGCAATCAGTTCTAGATTGACTATCTACAAATATCCAACTAATTCCATTGTAAGATTTCCACAAACTAACATTTATTGTATCTCCTGCATCAGCATCAGTTGCAGTAACATTTATAGTAAAATTGTATCCCCATCCTTCACTTGTTGGAAAGACTTGAAAGTTTGTTAAAGCTGGCTTTCTTCTAACCTGGAATGCATTTTCTTTAAGTGTGAAACTGTTATTATAATAAGATTTGCTAGAATTCATGGTTATATTATGCCAACCAATCAAGCCTGTGGTATCAAAATTGCATGTATAATTACCATTTCCTAAGTCAGTAGCTGGTTCTGGCACGCAAGAATAATCACCAGGATGAATTCTAAATACTACTGTCGCTCCTGGCACTACAGAGCATTCATCTTGCAATTTACCAACTATATTGACAATTTCACCACTAGCAAAAACTTCTCCATTTGGTTTTAATACTGAGCCTGAGAATTCTGAAAATATGTTTACAGTAAAGTTTTCACTTTGACTTCCAAAGTAGAAAGCATCTCCTATAAAAACTGCCTTCCATTTCTTTTCTCCTGTTGTATAGCTGCAATCTGGATTGAAATTTATTGTTAAATAGCCAAGCGAAGTTGTATTTGGCCATTGAGCCCATGTGCCATCTTGTGTAACATTTATATACACAACTTCTGAACCTTTATCGATAGGACTTCCAGTAAATGCATCAAAAAGTCTTGCTTGCAAAATAGTTGTATTATCGCCAATTCTGCTTACATTGCTGTTATTTCCTTGAGAATAAACCCAATATGTGTTTCTTTTTGTAACATTAAATATTGCAATAGAAGTTTGGTTGCTACCTCCATACAAATCACTTGCATTTATGAACCACTCATAATCTCCAACATCTAATCCAGATGTAAATTTCTTACTAAGTTCAACTTGTGTGTTTACACAATCTGTACAAATAGTTGAATTAGCTAAGCTAAAGCTACCACTTGGCAATTTCCTTATCCACAAACTTACATTTACAGTATCGTCATCGTCAGTAACATTAACTTTGAAAACAAAAGTTGAACCCCAAGGTGCTTGTGTTGGAGAAACAAAAGCTCCTGTTAATAAAGGCGCAACTTGATGGAAGAAAACTTGACTTCTAACTTTTGTACCATTATTGTAATAAATTCTTGATGAATTCATTTCCACATTATACCAACCTGAAGGATTGTTTGAAATGTTCCAAGTACAATTATAATAACCATTACCTTCTACTAAAGTTGGATCACAAACTGCTGAATAAGCATTAAAGCCTGTATGGAAAACTTTAAACAAAACTGAAGCATCAGTTATTATCAAGCCACATTCATCAGTCACATTTCCCCTTACAGTAACATTTTGATTTGAAAGATAAGCTTCACCATTTGGATTAGTTACTGTATTGTTCAACCAACCTTTAATATTTGTTGTTAAAGTTAAAGTTGAATTCACATCTTTATAACAAGCATCCAAATAAGTTCCAGCTTTCCAGTATTGCAAGCCTACATTATAATTGCAGTTTGGTGTGAAGTAAGCAGCTAGATAGCCTTCAGAATCAGTTGTATTAAGCCAGCCATCATCATATTCAACTTGATTTTTAGTAACCCATATTTTTCCTTGCACGTTTGCAGGAACATAACTTTTATTATCAGTATCATAAATTCTAACTCTTAGTAAAACTGATTCACTTCTATTAACCCAAGAATTGTTCCCTGCTGATAAGCCAGAGTACTGAATTTCTACATCATCTTTTACTAAAGTGAAGTTTTTACCTGGTCTATCTGTTGCGTTATGAGCATCGCTTGCATTAAACTTGAAATATTGAGTTCCTATATCAGAGCAAGAATAACCTTTGAAATAAAATGTTAACTCAGTTTTGGTACCACAATTATAGCAAATTTGTGAAGATACATAACTCCAAGTTTGATTGTCCGGAGAAATCCATAAGCTCACATTAACATCTTCAGCATTAACATCGCTAACATTAACTTTGAAAGTAAAGTTTTCACCCCATCCCCAATCTTGCTCTGGAAAAACAGTTTCATCTTCTAAAACTGGAGGCAACCAAGTTTGAATTACTCTGAAAGAATATTGTTTCAAGGTTGTTCCATCATTATAGTAAGTAACATTAGTTGCATTCATTCTAACATTATACCATCCTTCAGGAGCAGTTGTTGCATTAAAAGTACAATTGTAAGTTCCATTTCCTAAGTTGCTAACAGGCAAGCATTCAAATTGATCACCAAAACCTACACTTATTGTTGTGAAATTAACCACAGCATTGGTTATATTGTATAAATTGCATTCATCTCTTACATCACCATAAATTGGTATGTAAAGGTCTAATGTTCTGTAATAAGTTTGTCCATCCGGGAAAGTAACATTTGGAATCAAATCTCCTATTATTGTCACATTGAATAAAGAGGAGCTTGAATCTTTATAGCAAGAATCTGCAGAAGTGTAAGCATACCAATTTCTTTTTCCTGCATCATACAAACAAGAAGGATTGAAATTATATTCAACATATCCTGAAGAGTTAGTTGTATTTGAGCCATCTACAATAAAATCAGTACCATTGTGGATTCTAAACCAAACTTGAGGTTTTACTAATGCTCCTATTATTGTATAAGCTGGCTGGTTTCTATCTGTATCATTAGCATACAATACAAATTTGGTTGTATAGCTTCCATTTCTATTCACTTGACTTTCGTTTCCTTCAACATGAATAAAAGCTATATCATCTTTTGTAAGTACATGACTTAGTTCGCTTGTATTAGAATAGGTTTCTGGTACTCCGGGCTCACTTGCATTAAAAGCAAAGAACCTTAAGCTGCTTGTTTGATAATCGCTACAGCTATAATCTCTAGTAAAGTTAACAAGCTTATTTGTTGGATTTTCAACATACTTGCATTCAGTAACACTCCAGATTCCAGAAGGTATTCTTTCAAGCAAACAAACATTTACATTTGCATAATGGTTTACTATTACACTAAAGTTGTGAATTTCTCCCCAACTTCCATCTCCAGGATAGCTAACTTGCGGACTTATAAGCTCAACTGGAGTTATCAAGAAGAAAGCATTTTGCCTAAAGAAGCTTCCATTTGTGTGGTAATCTTTTGAAGATTCCATCGTTACATTATACCAACCACCAGCCTTACCAGAAGAGTCCCAAGTACAATTATACAAATTGCCAGTTGAATTTGTTACATAGCCTGAAGTTGGGCAATAATAAATATTCGAACCAGACTGCAATTTGAATCTAACATTAGCACCAATTACAGGTTGGGAACAATCATCAACTATAGTACCTATTAGTTGTATTAAGCTTCCGGAAGTGTAGTTTGTTGTGCCATCTGGCTTATCTAAATGGTTTGTCAAGTTGCCAATTATTGTAACATAAAATTCTTCTGAGCTATTATCAGCATAGCATGAATGACTTGAATTTACCTTCCATTTTCTAACTCCTGGCAAATAATTGCAGCTTGGATTGAAATCTAAGTAGTAATGTGTTGCATTGCTTGTTTCAAATTCTTCTCTAAAGTTTACCGAATCATTCTGTATCCAAAATCTTACGTCGCTTGTAGGAATTACAGTTATGTAAGTATTTAAAACAAGATTCAAAATTTGGACAGAAAGTCTTACTGTATTATTAGGGTCAGAGTCACTTCTGTTTACTATTGAATTGTTTCCCTCAGCAAGATTTATTGAAATCGCTGACTTTGTTATGTTGAAATAAATAACTGAAGTTTCATTTTTGTAACTTGTTGCTGAGCTTGCGTTGAATTTAGATTGCCATTGGCCTATGTTCTCGCAAGTGAAATTCTTTTGTGTTAGGAAGAAGTAATTGTTGCAATTTGTACAAGAAGTCGAATTTTCAATATACCAATCAACGCTTGCATTTCTTAGCCATAAGTTAGTTAAAACACTTTCATTATCTTCGCTAGTAACATAAACTGAAAAGTTGAATGGTCTAATTTCCCAGCTTCCTACTACGGGTGAAACTTGCGGATTATCCAAAAATACTTTGCTTCTCAAGAAGAATGCATTTGTTGTTATTCTTGTTCCGTTCCAGTATTTATCAGCCAAATCTCCTCTTGCAAAAGCTATCATCGTTATATTGTACCAACCATATGGGAAGCTTGAATCTGTAGTTATGGAGCAGCTAAAGCCTGTTGTTGGAGTAGCGCAACTTCCATAAACTATTCCATTTTGTTCCATTCTAAACTCTAATCCAAACTTAGTTGGGTCTGCTTGCGTTAAAGAGCAATCATCAATTACAGTACCGCTAAATGTTATAGTTTCTCCTCTTGTAAAGTTTGTTGTGAATGCTACCATTGTTGAATTTGTTAAATCTCCTTTCAAAGTAAAGTTTATTGGAAAAGTAACATTATCTTTAACATAACTATCTCCTGAAGTTCCACCATACCAAGAATGCAAGCCAAGATACCATTTGCTTGTATCTGAGCACCAATGAACATTTTTATCAGTTCCTACTCCTCCTTGCATCGTTCTATTAATCCAACCATCGCTACTTGTTAAAATTGGTGGAGAAGTTTCATAACTTCCAAAAGTAAAAACATCTATCCAAATCTTGCTTAAGCTTCCAGTTGGATAAGTTTTGTTGTCTCTATCAAATACTCTTACTGAAAATACTGTTATCGCTTCTGAACGATTGACAATAGCATTTGGTAAAGGAGCAATAGCATCAACATTAACATCATCTTTCTCTATAGTAAAAGTATGGCCTAACAATTCAGAATTTCCATCTGCATTGCTTGCATTAAACTTGAATTCCCATGTTCCTATGTCTGTTGGTTGGTAATCGTAAGTGAAATTAGCTTGAGTCCAACTTGAACAAGCTATGCAATTAAATGAACCTATTAAAATCCAATTTGCTGAAGCAACTGGTTTATGCCATGCATATACAATTACATCTCTCCCAAACCTATCTCTTACCATTACTGAGAAATTAAATTCTTCACCCCAGCCACCAGTTGTTAAACTCGAATTTCCACTAATGTACAAAGTAGCATTTTCTAGCAATGGAGTGTAAGTATAAGTCTTAACCTTTGTGAATAATTGATGAGGTTCTTGGAATAATTTACCAATCTTCCAAGTATAACTTATTTTTTCTATAGTTACATTTCCTTGTGGATTATAAGTGGCGTCAACATAACTATTAACTCCTACGCTCCTTATCGAATTAACAAAATTGTTTTGCTCATCTTCGTCTATAGAATAATTGCCCCAAACTTTTCCATTAGTTGAAGCTAAGCTATAATTCTGCCATGCAAGTATGTAATTATTTTTATCATCAGTAAAATTGACAAAACCTTGACCAATAGTTACATTTTGGTCTTTCCAATCATAGTTTATTAAGAAATTGATTTCTTTCAACTTTTCATACCTTGCATTTGTTGGTTTTGTAAAAGCATAGCTTTGAACAATAGAACAAGACGAACCTGTACATCCTATGCTAGTATCGTTAGTAAAGCTTGTCTCATTTCTTGTATCCTTAATTCCTTCAGCTATAAACGTTTGCTTTCCTTCAGAAGAACAATTTGCCGTGAAGTTTAATCTAACACTTGAGTAAACATCTAAATCTGGTAATTGCCATGTTATTTTTCTTGAAGTTTCATTCCATGTTCCAGAATTGAATACATAAGTTACATTGCATGCTTGTGGTATTGTTAAGCTAACGTTCCATCCACTTGCTGTAGTATCGCCAATATTAGTAACTTTTAAGCTATAATTGTAGTTTCTATTTAATTGCACACTTCTTGGTTCTGGCCATGGGAATTCAATTTGTTGAATAGTATCTAAATCAAACTCAAGATGACTTTCTTGAGTGTAGTTGAAAGTTTGAATTGCAAAAGCTTTCTCCTCTTGCAAGTTTTTGCTATCCCAACTTACATTATATCTCAAACTTCCTTCTTGTGCTATTCCAACAGGAGATTTTACTTGATAAGTTAAAACAGCATATTTATTAACTCCTATGCTTCCTAACTGCCATGTTATTGTATTGCTAATCAAATCCACCGAGCTTGAAATTAATTCAACATCTTCACCAAATTCATTTATCTTTATGCTTGGGTTAGCAGGAGTCCAGCCTGTAGAAACAATTTCTTTTACTGTTGCACCGCTGGCAGCTGCACACCCTTTATTATGAATAGTTAATCTAGAATCAAAGACTGTGTCTTTTCCAACTACCTTAGGTGTTTCTCTTACTACTTCTAAAATAGCAATTGAATTGCTTTCTTCAATGGTAAAGCTTGCTTGCTTAGATTTTTGAGTTCCTGGATAATTGTAATTAACAGTTGCATTAACAATAGCTATTTCACTTGCTGCACTGCTTGAAGTTAAGTTAAAACTTACTGTGTAATTACCAGGAGTATTAGCAGTTATTAACTGATAGCTCGGTGAATAGTTCCATCCAGAAGGAACTTGTAAGCTAACATTGTATTGAATGCTATCTGTAAATGGATGAACTATAGTGACATTATAGATTTCAGTAGTTTGGTTGCACATCCAATTGCTTGATTTACTGCTAACAAAAACATTTTTGAATATTAATTTTTCGGATCTTTCTGTTGATTTAGAATCGTAAGTTAAGTAAGATCTTAAACTGTAAGTATCTTGTAACCAAGTTGAAGTGTTAATGTTTGTGAAGTTGACTAATATGATTGAGTTTGCTGGAATGATAACTGACTGAGAATAATAGTTGAACAAATAGCCAGTAGAATTTGTTATGTTTAGCCATAGTATGCCGGATAAGGAAGTAGAGTTTGAATTTGCAATTCTTACCGTAACATTGAACAATTGCTCGCTCGTTTCTAAACCAGTTGTTTCTTGTCCATTAACTTTAACTTGTATATCTTGTATTTGAACAGTTTCATTGTGATAGTCTGATAATAGCAAGCCAGTTATGTTTATCGAATTGCTTCCTATGTTAGATATTTTAATTCTGCAGTAACCAGTTTCATTTGCATTCAATTGATTTGGTAGAATTGGAATGAAATCGGTTCTTTGAGAAGTCAAATTAATCTTATAGCTGTGTAAAACATCTAACCAATCTGTTCCATTGTAAACAAAAACTCTTAGCAAAACATCTTTTGGAATGGCTGTTAAGTTAGTTGAGCTTATAGTTAAGTTCGCAACTCTATAGTTTCCTGCTTCGCAACTCCAGCTAAATATTTTTTCTTGCCCGGCTTGCAATTCAAAAGGCAAGCTTTCTATTGGTGAAGAAGCTTCTTTAAACTTATAAACAATAAACTTATCTGAAATTAAAGTATCATTGCCAGCATTGCTAGAATTAGCGAAAACTGTTACATTAGCTTCTCCATAGCTTGTAGCATTTATATTCCACCATACTCTTTTTACTTCTCCAACTGTTATTGTTCCCAATTCTCTTTTTGTTCCATCAACTTGCCATCCGGGAGGAAGAGTAATAGTTACATTTACATCATTTGCTTGGCTTCCAGATGGACCAATAGTAGTAATGCTTGCATTTATGGTAAAGTTTCTATAAATGAAAACTTCCCTTGGATTGTAAATTGTTTGAACTTTAACTTGAGGTACACAACCAGAAACATCTAGACTTATGTTGAATTCTGAAGAAACTGCTTGCTTATAATTTGGCTCGCTAGAATTTATTTCTGCATACCAGAATTGATTTCCTCCGTTGAAACTGCAATCTGGAACAAAATTAAACTCTGCATAACCGCTAGCATTAGTTACATTTGAACCAACAATTTTATCGTATACGCCAGGATATTTTACTCTGAAATTAACAGTTGCTGGTGGATTTAAATTGTAGGTTTGTGCGTCTAAATCGAAAACTCTAACAACAAGCCTTGCTGCTTGTGGTGGAGAATATTTAGCAAAACTATTATTTCCTTCTACATGACTTATATTAACATCGTCTTTTTCTACAGTAACAAAAAGAACTTGAGAGGTTTCTGCTCCATCCATTTTAAATTGGAAGTACCAATTTCCCTGTTGACTTGCAGTAAAGTTGCGATACCAGAATTTTGTTTCGTTTATGCAATTAAAGCATTCTGTAGGAGTTTGGTTTAAGCAAACAGGAGCATCGCATTTAGTTGCAGGTGGCCAAGATTGAGCCATGAATAAGCTAACATTTAAAATATTTTCTGAATCTCCAGAAGAAGCTTTAACTGAAAAGTTCCAATTTGGATAACCCCAACCTTCTGTTGTTGGAAATGCAGAAGGATTTTCAAGCTTTTTAATTGGATTTAAGAAGAATAATCCTGGATATCCTAAGTTTGCTGTTGAATTATCATAATGGAAAGTCTTATTTGCAAACATGCTTGCATTGTACCAACCCATAGGCGTTAAGATATCAGTTTGCCAATCGCAAGTGTAAGCATTAGCACCTACTTGAGTTATTGGCAAGCATTCAAAACTTAAAGAAGATTTATTAGCAAAAAATCTCACGCCTGCTGTTAATGGATCATTACAATCATCAGTAGTTGCTCCCAAGAAAGTAACTTTTTGTTCTTGTGTGAAGTTTGTTGTACCATCTGGCTTTTGCAAGCTTAAAATTATATCTCCTGTAACTAAAACTGAAAGATTAGCAAAATTTTCTGTTGAATTGTCGAAATAGCAAGCATGACCGCTAACGACAGCTTTCCATTTCTGATATCCAACTTGATATTTAGGTGAACATCTTGCTTGGAAGTAATAATTAGCGTAAGCTGAATAATTTGTTGAATTAGTTGTTCCGGAATCGTAAATGCTTCCATCTAAAGTTACGTAAAATGTTACTGGCAAGTTTGTTATCAAAGTGTTGTTCTTATCTCTAACTCTCAGAGCAAGCAAAGTTGTTGTTTTTCCTCTTCTTGTTTCAGTGCCATTTCCAATTATATCTTCAAAGAATATTGTGTCTTTTGTTATTGCAAATGTTGTTGAAGTTGAGTTTGTTGTTCCTGCGTTGTTTGTAGCATTAAACTTAACGAAAACTGGAGATCCTATATCGCTACAATCGGCGTCAAACTCAAAAGTAAAGTTTATCCAATCTCCAGTATTTCCAGCACCTGGAGCAGGATAAACATCGCAACTAACCAATCTAAATGGTTCTGAACCAGTTTTGCTAAAGTATGAACAAACTTGAACATCGTTTTCTGAATTTGTAACTCTAACGCTTACGTTAAAAGTAAAGTTGAATCCCCAGCTTCCAGTGGAAGTTCCTGTTTCTTTTGAAATAGCCAATGGATTCTCCATTTCAATGGTAGCTGGAGGTAAGCCAACTAAAACATTATTGCAAGACATTACTTCAGTTGAATTTTCAGTTGCATTTGCTCTTATACAAATCGTGTAAGTTCCCGCAGTATTTGCTGTAATGTTCCATTTTGCTTCTCTAATTCCATTCAATTCTATAGTTCCAAGATAATTAACGTTGCTTAAATCACCAGTAGCATTTCTAATTTCTAAAACTCCAGGGCCAGTGTAATTTATTACAGCAATAACGTTGCTTGCATTACCTGGACCAAAGTTTGTTATTGTTGAGCTTGCATTGAAAGGTTGATTTACAAATGGATTAGTTGGAGAGAAGCTTGGTTGGCTAACAGCTAAACTTGCTCCGCATGCAATGAAAATATCATAAGGTTCGTCAACGAATTCAAATGTTCTGTTAGTTGTAATTGCCTGGAATCTGAAAGTACCATTGGTCTGGAAAGTTACATTAATTGTGTAGTTGTAGATTTTAGTTCCGTCAAGTCTTCCAAATGGTGCAGTAAAGCTTATTCCACCATCCCAATTGATTTTTCTTGCGCCATCTATTGTTGCTGTTGCTGGGGGGGATGACCAAGGATATTGTAATATTAAATCTTGCGGGTGTGTTACTGTAATGTTATATTTATTTTCTGTAATATTTGCATTTATCAATGGCAAGTTACCTTTATTCCATGTTTGTAAAGATACATTGAAAATGCCGCAACCTACAGTTGATGGAAAACCTGTTTTATAGCTTGTTGAAGTATCATTGTAAAGTCTTTGTGTTTTGATCCATGGACCTTCTACAACTAAAGGTATAACATCATCAGTAAACAACCACATTGTTGGAGATTGAGCAGTGTATGACCTTCCTATGGTTCTAATAAATATGTGCTTTCCTCCTGGAGTAATATGGGGTACATTGCTAACATCTAAATTGAAAGTAAGAGATACAAAACCATTATTTGATGGAACTGAAAACAATAAACCTCCTTTAAACCAAACCGTCCATCTTACAACCCATCCTTGATCGGTGGAACCATAGGGATAGCCTGGCGCTGGTGGGACACCAAGATCAACTCCGGCTGAGCTTCTCCAAACAAAATTTTTCGGAGTTAAACCTGGTGGGAAATGTATTTCAACATCGTAGATATCGCTAGAAGTACCAACTCCACCACCACTTGCAAAAAGTCTAATTTCTACTCCAACATTTGTAGAATTTGCAGGAATTTTAGTGATGTTTATTCCATATACAGTAGAACCTCCAGCTCTAGCAGTTCTTGCGGGAAAGTAAGCTAATTCCGGATCTGTTGTTATAGAAAAGGTCTCTCCAGTTACAGGATCGTTCCATACAACTTGAGCTATAAATTCTTCTGGGAATGTATCTCCGCTACCCGGATATCTCACTAAGAACCATTGACATTGTGAAGTTGAAACATTGTAATTTAACCATTTTACTTCTCCTTTTACAGGGGGGATGCTAGCTGCTGGTACTTGAAAATCTGATGCTGATAAAGTACGAGTAAAATCTGTTAGGTTATAAGTTATGTTGTAGTCACCATAGTTACATACAGTAATATTACGCCAAACTGTACCGCTACCAGCTGCTTGTGCTACCGCAGTTGCATAAGATGGTGTTACTGTTGTTAAAGTTAGTGGAGATGGTTTAATTCCTAAAGACTCTACTTGGAATATTTTATCATGAACGATTTCTGGTTTGTTTGGAGATTTTATTCTAATTCTTGCTATGTATTTTTTTGAAGCATCCACATTATCAGGAATTTTTACATGCCAAACAGTATCATTAAACGACCAATTACCAATTTGTGATGGTGGCGTACTCTTTACAAATACGCTTCTGTTAACATTCTCGAGAATAAACCAATTCTGTTTATTTCCTTGTTCATCTAAAATTTCTAAAGATACATTGGCAATTAAGTCGCTCGTGGTGTTGTAATTTCCTATAGGCGCTACTACTAGCGCCCAATAACCACCGATAACTTTATTTTTCGCATGGGTAGATACAACTATATCTCTTGCAAGATTAATGTCACTACAATCTATAACTCTAATGTTCTGCTTATCTGTGTCTTTTTGTGGTGCTGTTGGATGTAGAGGATGGAATATACGGAGTGTATATTCGCCGAGCTCTACATCATTAGTTATGTTTAAGAAATATGTCCCCCAAAAGCATTTATCATTTACTCCTCCTCCTAATTGACAACTATCAGCATTTCCTAATTCAGTGCCTGAAATTGGAACATCATTAGCTATAAATCCGAGAGAAGGCATGTCAGAGAATACTATATCATTCCTTCTTTTAACTTGCAATTTAAGATTGCCTGCTGATGTTGGATCGTCATCTGCATTATCAATTAGAGTAAAGTTTATTGTATAATTGTATCCTCTGCATAATGTCAAAGGATCAGCACGAAAACTAGTTTGATTGAAGTAAAAGTCCCAACCAAATAAATAAAATCTTAAATCTTCTGCAAGAATAGTCCATTCTCTACTTTCCTTAAATATTTCTCCGTTGTTATAATGAATCTCTACTGGACCGAGAAGGTAAATTCGTGGGAAGATTGGTGGTAAGTCAAAAGAGTAATTCAACAAAATTCTTTCTCCTTTCCTAATATTCGACAAATTCCAGAATATCAAGATCTCTTCGGGATTCTTTATTATCACTCCATCACTTTTAATATTCAAAAATTCAGTAGGAACGCGCTCAACCACAGTTAAGTTGTAGGCATCTACCTTTGCTATTAAATTCAAAGAAACAGTAGTCCTTGCTTCAACCCTTATTTTCGTAGGAAATTCATCTAAAAATGGCTCTTGTCTCAATATATCAAAAGGATAAATTTCTCTAACTTCAAAGCTTGTAGAGTATTCATTGCTTACATTCAAGCCTTCCTCAACACGTACATATACAGAGTAATTGCCTACTTCACTTACAGTATAATTAGCTACATAAGTCCCGTCAAATCTATTTAAAATTTCTGTAGGACTTATTATTGTTTTTTTACCAGAAGGATTAGTCACTTCTATAAAAACTATAGCATTTGTAACAGCTTTACCTTCATTATTTAAAGCACCAACAACTATTCTAACAGTTTCTCCAGGAGAAAATATGCTTGCACCAACATATACAGTTTTTTTAAATCTATTATCAGAAATTTCCATAGCCTTAAGAGTATTCACATTTACCAAACCAACAGCAAAGCTAATTTCTTCTTCAACTACCTCCTCTCCAGGATTGGGGCTTATATAACTCAATTTAACTCTAAGCTTGTACAAACCTGGCCTAAATTCTCTTTCTGCATCTAACTCAACAACAAATTTTCCAGGAGCAACTTTAGTATAATTAACTTCGGTTATATTTCCGTCTGGATCGACAACAAAAGCTTGCAAAGTAGCGTTTGGAAATATTTCGCCTGTATCTTCATCTATAGCTAAAATCTCAAACTTTATCCTTTCTCCAAGCTCATAATTGAACTTCTCTTGCTTAACTTTTGGTTTTACTTTTATATGCTTCAAAACATTGAAATCAAAAATTTTACTCGCATTTCCAAAATCGCTTTCAGCAAAAATTTCTGCTGAATATTTACCATAAGCTTTTGGCAAAATTTCAAAAGTGAAATTAAAGTTACCATTAACAAATTGCTCATCTTCAAAAACAACCTCGCCTTTAACATCCTTAACTCTAAGCTTAACTTTAGAATCAACCAAACTTTCATTGTACTTAACATTTCCATAAATTAAAACAACTTTCCAATCGCCTCTTCCTTTTGTAATGTTTTTAACAACAACAGAAGCCTCAATTTCAGGAATGATTTTTTGTAAAGCTTTTGCTTCAAAACTTATGTTTGGTTGAGTAAAGTTGAAATTATCGCTTGCATCACTAGCGTTAACATAAAGCCAAGTATAGCTTCCAACTTCATCCAAAGTTAAATCATAATAATAAAGGTTATTTTCATTAGCAGGAAAAACTTTCAAAATTTCTTTACTCGGCTTAATTATCACAAAGCTAACATTTTTAACACCAAAATTATCAAAAATTTCAGCACTTAATCTAATGCTCTCATTAACAAAAGCAGAAGTAGAATTAACTTTTTCATTCAAAATTGTCGGTGCTTCTGTATCGCTAATTTCATGGACATTTTCTCTTTTTATTTCAACTCCTCTTCTCGCTTCAGATGGATTTAAATATAATAAAGAATTTCCCTCAAAAACAGCCTTTATAACATAAAAGCCATTAGCTAAATTCAAATCAATTGTAGCATAACCTTGTGAATCTGTAGTTTTAGAAGCAAACAAAGTATCGTTTAAATAAAACTTAATTTCTTGCCCTTGCAAAGAAGTTCCATTATCGAGTAATAGCAAAGCTTTAGCAAAACTTTGATTAATTTCAAGATTAATTAAAGTATTAGCCCAAACTTCAACCGAAGAAACTTTCTCTATTGTTTTTGTATTATCTGTAAGTATTTGAGTAAATGAGCCGCTTATAGTTGAATTTGTAGCTATAACTATTCCTAAAGATAGAATAACGGTAAAGATAGATAGCAACAATTGACTTTGTCCTAATTCTGATTTTTTAGAATTTAAAATTGCTATAAAACTAAAGGCTATTAAAATTAAAGAAATATAAAATGGTAAGAAAGTTAAATTGGGTAGCAAGATGAAAGGTATAATTAAAACTAATGATGCTTCGCTTTTCCTTTTTCTAACATGACAATTTATCTTTGAAGCTTCATCTGAAATTTTTATCACCAAACTTGAAACTTAACCTTACACGAATTGTATCATTTAGTGCTATTAATTCTCTCATGAATCTACACCTCTATTTTTTGCGCCATTTTTGCGCCATTTTGGCTCAAAAGCAAAACATATTTAATCTCTCTTTTACCCTTTCCTACTAATTTAAAAATTCCTTTCTTCACAAGCTTTGTCAAGTCTCTTGTGGCAGTTTTTCTTGACACTAACGTGAGTTTTTGATATTCTCTATTAGTTATCGACCATTTCTTTTCAACATCTCCGCATAAGAAAGATGCACCATTATTTGCAATATCTTTAGCTTTTAATAAAGCACCAATCTGGTCAAGGGAGTTGAGGCTAAGAAGACAAAAGTTTGTTAAAGTATTATCAGACAAGGAAGTTGAAGAATTGTTGAAAAAATCTTTTGAATAATTTTCATTTTTCATATCATGCCTTCTAAATGACTGATTAACTTTCTTATTCATAACTCACCACAACCTTTATCTCATTATTTCCCAGCTCTGCATAAGGATAAACTTTTACACTAATTTCAGACAAACAAGAAGAACTTTTTTCTAAATCCCCACAATTTTTCTCTTTCTCTCCTGATATTATATTAAAGCCTAATGGCAATTGCCAAACAATAACAACATTTTTAACATCAGAAGGTCCATTATTTTTAACTACAGTTTTTATTTCAACAGTTTCACCTCTTGTAATTTTTTCAGGATGCTCAATACTTACATCCAAGACACTATTTTGCAATAAAGTAGTTGTTGTATCTTGAATTGTATTTGTATTAGTAGTTTCTACAATAGTTGTATATGTTATGTTTTCTGGAGCTAAAGTTTCGGTAATATTGTCACTTGATACAAAATAACCTGTTACATTTTGATAACCCAATATAAAACTTGAACTTAATAAAATTGCAACAATAAACACTATTGGCAAAAATTCACTTTGAGATTTTAGATTAGACAATGATTTCTTACCAATTGATATTTTTTTATATTTTAAACCTTCCATGTATTTCCTCCTTTCAAAAAACAAACTTTAGCAGAGCCAATTTCTCTTATTTGAATGACATCTGCTCCAACCAGCTCATAAACATACTTTGTTACAGTATGTCTATGCAATCCTATAATTTCAGCAATTTTAACAATAGGTAAACCCTCATTATGCTTTTTAAGAACTTCTAAAATCCTTTCTTTTACATTGTTGTTTATATGGCTATTTCTACTAATTTGGTGTACATTTTTGTAGTACAAAAGTGTATAAAATATATTAACAAGTTTCTTGGAAACAATTTTAACAAAATTAACTTTTCGCTTTCTAATAGATTTATTCATAATAAATATTTTTATTTTTAAATCAATAAAAGATTTAACTCGAATTTAAAAACAAACGCTAAAATGAATATTTATGCTACAAGAAATAACAAGCATTTTACTTTCAACTATTTATAGCAATATTTTCTTAGGAATATTCCTTGGGGTTCTAATAGAAACTATTTTTCCACCAATACCAAGTGAAATAATCCTACCTTTATCAGGATATTTGCTTTCTTTAAACAATTTTAGCTATCTTGGATTAATTCTTGGCATGCTAATAGCAACTTTTGGAGCAACAATAAGTTCTTTAATTTATTATTATATTGGTTTAAAAATTGGTAGGAAATTTGTTGAAAAGTATGGGAAATATTTTTTAATAGATAAAAACAAGTTAAAGCATGCTGACGATTGGTTTAAAAGGCATGGTAAAAAAGCAGTTTTCTTTGGAAGGATGCTTCCAGGAATTAGGGAGCTTATTTCTTTACCAGCAGGATTCTCTAGAATGAATTTGAAAGAATACTTAACTTATACTTTTTTTGGTTCCTTGGTCTGGAGCTCCTTTTTAACTTCTATTGGTTATTTCTTAGGCGAAAATTGGAAAAGTTTAAGGTTAGAGAATTTATCAAACTTAATTTTTATAGCTATTTTGATTATTTTGATAGTTTATTTTGTGTTGAAATTTTTAGTTAAAAAATATAAAAATAAATGAAATTTCATGGTTATTGTAAAAATTGTAAATGTATTAAGAAAATTTTATGCATCTCACCCGTAAGTTAATTCTGGTATGATGATAATCTTGCTGTTGCTATGAGTTTAATGTTCACACGTGTGAAATTAAGTTTGCTAGATTATTAAAAATTGTAAGTGAGATTATAAACCTCAACATTCTATATTTATCATTTTAAGTTTAGAATCATAATAAAACAATATAGATGAAGCTTGTCTTGCACATTTTAAATTACAATATGTTGGAAGATTATTTGAAACCGGATTAAACTGCCCCTTTACTATATAACACAAACAATTTTTTTCAAAGCTTTTATCACCAGTTTTATCCCAGCACAAGTTACAATATTTTTTTAAAATTGAATTATCTATGCTATTTTCTTCTACTACAATATTCTCACATTTCCCTTCTTTTGGACAAAATAAATGGAATAATTCACACAAATTTAAAGCCTTTGCTATTTCATGACGAAAATTAACAACCATAATAATAACAACAACCGCAACAACAATATAAATTAAAAATCTAAATATCTCTTCTAAAACCATCTGACCTTTCATATTGTCCACAAACTAAAATTTGCAATTGAATTAATTTATCTTTAACAATTTACGAAAAACAACCAATTTCTAACCTACGGATACCTTAATAGTTTGCTCAACATTGTAAAACATTATTAAAGCTACTAAATTAACCATACCATAAATAAGAATAGCTTTTGCTAAAGTTCTTGCTATTTCCCAATCTCTTGCCACTTTATCAAAACCATTTTCTATTCCACTTAAAAGCATTGTAAAAAGTGTAACAACTTCTACTGTGTAAATTCCAACAACCGCTTGTAAAACAGTCATTGGAACAACTTTAGTAAATTCTATCCCCAAATAATTCATAAATCCAACAAAAGCATTACCTGCTTCTTTAAATAAAACTATTCCAAATTGTTGCTGAATTTTTGAAAGACTTTCAGCTAATATTCTAAGCATATTTAGAATAAAAATACCCATAGCTCCTATTATACCCAATATCATTGGTATAACAAAGCTTGCCTGCAATCTTATTGACGACCTTGTCTCTTCTAAAATATCCCTAATTCTTGCTTCTATGGTAAAAATGTCTTCCAAATACTTTGCAATAGTTTTTGAAATTGTACCAAGCAATACAGAACTTTTTTCAGAAGCATTAGATAAAATTTTCATTATATCTTCTATCAACACAGAAGGATAATATTTTGCTACTCCTTCTTTTGGATCAAACAAAGCTCTTTTGAAAGTCATACCAAAAGTTTTTATATTGTAAAATAGTTTTTGAAAGAAAAAGTACATTGGTCTCTTCTCCATACCCAATTTAACATATTCCTCTAGACTTTTCTGCATACTAACTTCTATTGGATAACCTTCAGACAAATAGTTTCCAATAGAAAATAAACCTATTTGAAACTCACTCTCAATATTTTTAATTTCATTCCTTATTTTAATCCTCTGAAAACTATTCAGATAAAAATAAATTATAACCATTGCTGCAAAACCGGCAGTAATCGAAAAAGATGCCAAAATATTTGGAACATTCATCTTGGCTTCCATTAAAAGTACACACTCCCTTGGAATTTTACAAGTTATACCTCTTTCTTCTGCAATTACAAGTATTTCATTGGAAGGATAAAGCAAGTTTGTAGCTAATTCTACAAAGTGGAAAATTCCGTATAGCATAATAACTAATCCAATCAAAACAGAAAGAATTAATATTGGTATGTATATTCTAATTTTCCCAATTTTTAATTCAAAATAATTTTCTGGCGGCAATTTAGGATGTTTGGATATATCAGGAACCATAAAAGCTCCTGGCCTTTTTTGAAGAATTCGATTTATCATAAAAAGATTTGCTAATGGTAAAAAAACAATATAAGCTACTACAAGCTGAGGGACACTTACCATTTGAGCCATAAAAATTGAAATCATAGGAAACATTATCAATCCTATTGCAGGTAACAATAACCCCATCATGTGCAAAAGTGTTATAGGTGATTTAATATCTTCCACATAACTTTTCATTTTGTTATGGGTAGATGTTAGAATGAAATCTAGCGCTTTTCTTAATGTAGCATCTCTCCTTTCTTCTGTTGGCTCAAGTAAAATACTATACAATAAACTAATAGACCTAACAAATTCTTCATTCCACCATACCCATTTATTTGTATATTTTGAAAGAGCTTCCTCTACTGTTTTATATCTACCTATATGCAAATCCCACATAGCTTTTTTAATATCTTCTGTTATTGGTCCTTTAGAGTGAGAAACAGCAAAATTTACTGCACCTTCAAAATTTGGATTTAACTTTAAGTAAATTACCATGTAAAGTATAATTTTTATAGCCTCGTCTCCAGCCTGTATTCTAACAACATGTGACCTAAATGAAGGATAAGTATAGATATACCAGAAAGCAATGAATGGTAAAAATGAAAGAAAAAGCATAACAGGAGTATCTAATTTTAAAGCAAACAATGGTAATAAAAGCATTAGAGAAATTAATAAAACAAGTATTGATGCTGAAAAAACTCCTGTTGGAGTAACATTCAGTGCCGAGAAAACTATGTCTAATTTAAATTTTTCTTCTATACTTTTTGGTGGCTTTATTTTTAGAAATTCAGAAAATTTACAGAGTTTTTCATACCATGTTTTCAATTCCCTTGTTTTTTGTTCTTCTAAAAGAAATTCAATATACTCTTTGGATAAAGCCCTTTTAGTTATTTTTGCTTGTTTTTTCTTGAAAAAATTAAATGCCATATAATTTTTACTTTATTTTTTGAAAAATAAATAATCGGGAATTTAAAAGTTAATTTTCAGTTTATTTCTCATCAATAAAGAAATAAGCAAGCAAGTAAAAAGAAATAAATAAAAAAAGCAAAAAATAACTTTATGAATTTGGAAATTTTGTCGATGCTGTTATTTTTTTCAATTGTAGGTATTTTATTATTCAGAGATAGAAAAAACATTAAGTTTACATACGGAATAATAATTAGAAAATGGAGTAAAGGAAAATATCTTATAGATAAAATTATAAAAAATAGGGAAAAGTTTTTGTCTTACTTTGGTACATTTGGTGTTGTAGTAAGTTTAATTTTTTCATTTATCGGCATGTACTATTTAATAACTTGTGCATTTTTTCCACAATGGCTTCCACAAGAAATAGCAATAAAAGGATGCTTCAAATTGGTTTTACCTTCTGCAGGTGGGGCTGAAAAATATTATCCAGAGCAAGTACTAGGAATACCATTTTGGTATTGGTTAATTTCAATTTTTATAATTATATTTTTCCATGAAAGCATGCATGCAATTTTTGCGAGATTAGAAAAGGTTCCAGTTAAAAGCTATGGCTTAATTTTTTTATTAGCTTTGCCTATTGGTGCCTTTGTTGATCCTGATAATAATAAAATTAAAAAACTTAGCATGATTAAGAAGCTTAGAATTTATGCTGCCGGCAGTTTCGGCAATTTTATCTTAGCTTTAATAGTTATTGGTATAATAATTGGTACAAACTACACAATTGCCCAAATATTAGAACCTGGAGGAATTAATTTTGATACTGTGTACAATACACCAGCTTATAATGCTAGTTTAAGTGGTATAATTTATCAGATAAACAACAATAGCATAAAAAGTATAAAAGATTTAGAAAATGCTATGACAAAAATAAATCCAGGAGAAAATGTAAAAATATACACAACAAGCGGAACATACGAAATTAAAACTTCTTCTCACCCATTAAACTCAAGCAGACCTTATATTGGTATAACTAACATATCTGTTGCTTATAAGTATAAATTATTTTCAAAAGATTATGCTTCAAAAAACTTGATAAACTTAATTGTTCATTGGCAAGTTTTTTTACAGATACTTTTTATTCTAAGCTTAGGTGTAGGAGTTGCAAACATGCTACCTTTAAAGCCTTTTGATGGTGGACTATTTTTTGAAGAAATTTTTATTAACTTTTTTGAAACCGAGATTGGCAAGAAATTAATCAATATATTATCATTTATAGTATTTACTTTAATTTTAATTAATTTGATCCCAATAAAATTGATATAGCTTACTCTCTTGTAACTTCAAAAACATTATCATTTCTTTTAATCACTCTTGACGGATTGTTAATTTTATCTCCAAATCTAAGTTCAAAATAAAAATTCAAAAAATCTGCTATATTTTCGGCATCTCTATATGTAATACTAGGAAATTTTTCTTTTATGTAATTTGGCGTTTTATAATATTCATTAAAACAATATGCTTGATATTTTGGAGAAAGCAAAGTTATCAAAAATCTACCACCTGTTAAAATTTTACCATCTTCTCCTAAATCACATATAGCTATTTTATACAAAGTATTATCTTTTTCAAAAGTGTATAGTTCGGTAATTAAATTAGCAATTCTCTTCATAATTATCATGCTTTCATAACTTCTATTTTCCTAAATTCAAAATTTCTCAATGGATAAATTTTAATTAATTCTTTTGTAAATTCTTTTTTAAAATTATCATAAAATACTCCATTTAAAAATTCTTCAAGAGTATTATTTTTCACACTATTTTCAACCATTTGATTTACCTCTCTTCTTATAGATTTTTCAACTTTTGATGATGCTTTTCTCGAAGTTGTAATTAAAGTTTTAACTCTTATTTTAATTCCATCTTTTGTAATAACATCTTGCACATTATCTATTCTTCTTACTCTTCTAACAACCATTCTAGAAACATAATCTCTCATTAATTCCAATCCATCAAAAACAGCAAATGCTTTATTTCCTTCAACTTTATTTATTTTAACAATTAACTTCACATAGTATTTGTTTGTTTCTGGTAGAACCTCTATCAAATTTAAAATCATTCTCTTTCCAATCAAATTGTTTATATCTGTTGCTATAACTTCTATTTCCTTACCTCCTAAGAATTGAGGCAATATTACAGGAACAATTTCTTTCTTTTTAAGCTTTTTTACAATAGCCATAAAATTACCTCTGAACTATTAATTTTGCTTCTTCTGGGCTATAAGTCCAATCTTTTGGCAAAACTTTTACTTTTTTATAATATTTCACAAGCCTCCTTATTTTAGACTCTAAGTTTTGTAAATTTCTCAAAGAATTTTTATCTTTTTTATTTTTCCTAAGATGCTCATAAACATTAACAGCTTTTCTTAGTAAATTCATCAAATCTTCTGGTAAAGAAGGGTATAAGTTATTTTCTTTCATTATTTGAGAAATTGTTTTACCAGTGATAACTTTAACATCTGGTATACCATAAGAATCTCTAAGAATCGTTCCTATCATTGCTGAGCTATATCTTTGTTTCGCCAAATCTACAACAAGATTTATCACATCTTCTTTTTTATACTTTAACCATTTCGGAACCTTTTTTATTGGAGGGTGCTTGCTACCATGCTTACCTTTATGTCTTGAATACATTCTTGCCATAAAATCATTCCTTAAATTCTTTTATTAGCCATATTAAAATTAAAAAAATTGTAAATACAAAAACTATAAATGCACCCAACATTGAAATTATTGCAGGTATTCCTTTTGTTGTTATAGAAGTGGAGCCTATACCTATAGATAAAACTAAAGCACCAACTATAATAAAAAGTATACTAATATTTTCTGCAGTTTCTATTTTATTGCTCCCTTTCATTTTTTTATAAAATTCATGTAGCTTAATCATACTTATCGATTTATTAATATTGATTAATAAATCTTTAAAAATATGATAAAAACTTATGGGAGAAGAAAATAAAAAGGTAAACATACAACTCAACAACATGCCAACTTATGTTGTTCCAATATTTGCAGATGAAGTTATGGTAGGAACTCTAGTAAAAGCAGTAAAAGAAGGAAATGATGTGAGAAAAGAAGGTCAAGTGAGATTAAATTTTATAGACATGTTTAGAAGGCAAAGTGTTGCAGAAATTGTTATAAGTCCAATAACCGCAAGAAATTTAGTTAGAATTTTAGAAGAAAATTTAAATAAACTTGAAGCTGATTTAAAAAGTAGTGAATTACCGCCACAACAAAAAATAGAAAGTGGATCAACAGAAAATATTTCCTACATTGGTTAAACTTGTTGTTGAGTAACATAAATGAAAAAGCTTTTAGCTAAGCAAGCATACGGCTTTCTTTTTATAATTGGTGAGCATAAAATATTTACCTCTTTGAATCCAGCTATTCTAAAACTCGAAACTATTTTACCAATACCACTTTTGTATATCTGCAATTCTATTGGACCATTTTTTAAAATTCTTTCCCAAGCTTCTGTAAAACTGATATTATAGTCATCCACAATTTTATAAGCGTATTTTATTAGGTCAAGGATGTCTGTGTCATAATATTTTATGTATGCTATATTTTTCCCAATTTTAGACACATTTTTTATAATTTTGTAAAAATCTTTACCTAAAACCATTTCAAAAATATTTCTAACATAATCCAAATCAAAAATTACCCAATCGTATCTTGATTCATTAATCGAATTTATATCTTCTATGAATGAATTCTTATATTTTTCTTTTGAAATATTTTTTATGCGTTTAAAATTTTTGTCAGTTTTTAAATAAGGTTCCAATAAATTTCCAACATCATAAATCGAGATATTAGAATAAGTTGCTATATAATCAACCCAATGTGATATGGAATTGCTTATGATTAGTATATTGCTTCCATATGGTATTATATCTTCTAAGCTAAGTTCATTGGTGTAATATACTCTTACATTTGTATCATACTCAAATATGGTTTTTGTTACGTCTATCATAATATATTTTAAGTAATTAAAACTTTTTAAATTTTAATTACTATATGGTAATTATTGTGGTAATTATGGTAGAGTTTAAAATTGAAGAATTAGAGAGAATTAAAATTGAGTGGCAAGAAGCGTTGGAAAATCTTAGAACTTATACTACTCCAGTAAGTATTGGAAATTACAAAATTATTTATTATCCAAAGCTTTGGTATAAAGAAAATTGTCCTTGTGCCGCGGATATACTAGATTTTGAAATTTATTTTTCTACACCAAATGATGTTATAAATTTTGATTTTTTTCCAACAAAAGAATCAAAATTAGGAGCAATGGCCCATGAAGCTTATGGTCATGTAGCCGATTTTGAACAATATTATGGAACTTATTATTGGATTTCCTCACATGAAGATAGAAAATATTGCACTCCAGAACAAAGGGCTAATTTACGTGCACTTCATTTATTGCCAAACAATTTAATTCGTTATATTAAAGAAATTTTTTATTCAACAGTAAGAGCTGTTAAAGATTTAGAAAATATTGATATTAATCTTGGAGATTATGAAGAACCATTTCTTACAATGGAAATTTTAGGAAGATGCGGACTACCAAGAAGAGATAATATTGTTGAATTTTTGATTGAATTGTATGAAAAAACCCCAGTACCATTTTTAAAGGGTTTTATTTATACAGGATTAGCAACTCCTCCTCATTTAAATGACGAACCGAGATATGGTATTAGAAAATATAAAGATAAAAAATCTTTCGAAAAAAAATTAGAAAAATATTTAAATTCTAAATCAAAAGAACCACCTAAAATAATAACCTATGTTGATGGATATAGACCCGAATATTCTGTTGATTTAAGATGGATTAACAAAGATAGAGCATTAGAAGAATTGGATAAAGTTATTTCTATATACCAAAATAACTACAGAAGACACAATACATTCTATTGCTTCGAAGATATGTATGAAAGCTTGTTAATAATAGAAAATAGAATTAGAAATGAATTATAAATTCAAACTAATGCAACCAATCTTAACAAATCCCTACCACCAGTAGCAGCACCTAAAATTCCTATAATTAGCTTTATGTAATTGTTAAATTCCTTATCTTTAGAAAGTTTATCTATTAAAATAAGTACTATAGCCACTACTATAGCTTTTACTATTATAAATGAATATGGTCCAAAAAAATTAATCAAAAGTGAAGGAACAACATGTTGCTCTACATAACCAAAAGGCGAATTTCCAATACCAAAAAAATTTAAAGTAACAAATGTTACATTTGCATCAAACATTTGAAAAAATAAAGCAAGTCTATTTTCTAAACTCCATATTTTAAAAAATAAAGAAAATAAAAGCCATGGAATAATAAAAATTAAAACAAGGAATGCACCATACAGATTTATGAAACGTATGAAAGTTATAGAAAATGTAACAGCAAACAAGCCCAATAAAAACATTAATTTATGATAATCAATAATTTTTTTCTTTTCTAAGTAAAGCGAAAAATATAGTAATGATACAACAGACAATCCAATTAATATGTAAATGTTTGGTGTAGTTAACAATACCATTAAAGGAAAATAATTGATTATTCTACTATCAACCAAAACTCTAAGTATACTTCCTAAAAAAACAAAAGGAGATATTGCCACAACTAACCTATTGTTTATCTTAACATTAAGTTTTTTAAGCAATTTGTATATATAATAAGCTGATATAATAAACAGAATTGAAAATACTAGTGTTTTTTCAACAGTATAACCTTCTTCATAAGGATTTAAAAAATAGTTTATGATAAGTTATCACCAATGTTAAATTTAGTGTTTTTTGTTAAATATTAAAATAATTACTTTGAAAACCAATAAGCTTTGTTTAAAAAATATTGATAAAAAATTAAACCACGAATCTAAAAGTATTCTTATGCATAACAGAGATTATATCAATTATCATATAAATCTTATGAATAAAAAATATATTTAATGAGGTTTTGGTTAATGAAGCGTAAAATTGTAATTTTCTTATTGGCTATTATAATAATATTTTCAGGTTGTATAACTCCAAATACTCCTAAATTTCAATATAGTAACAACATAGTTACAATAGAAAACTATAATGTATTAACAACTAATCCTTATCCTGGTAGTAGTACTTCAATAAGTTTTTGGGTTAAAAATAATGGTGACAAAATAGTTTATGTAACTGTGGATTTTTTTAATGTGCCAAATAATTTGAATCCAGTACTTTCTTGTGAAGGTTCTGTTGTTCAAGGTTTAAAATGTGAAAATATAAAAATTGAACCATTTGATTTAAAACCAGTTAAATTAGATTTGACAATGCCAAAACAAGATATTCTTTCTCCAATACCATATACAATAGCATTCAGTATAAGCTATAATTGGAATGGCTACAGGTCTGCTAATATACCAATAATTGATGGTATAACTAAAACTCAACCAACTTCACAATTTTCTGAAAGTCAGGCATCTTATGGTCCAATAACAGTAAACTTTTATCCTCCTGTCGGAAGGACTTATAAGAAAGACAATCAAGTAATAACAGAGCATTGGGGCGTTGTAGGAAGACCATTTGAAGTGAAAATGAGATTTACACATATAGGAAATCCACAAGGTATAATAGAACAACCATTAATTATTCCCAAGGATAGCATTTCAATTAATTCTATAAACATAGCTCCAGCAAAAGACGTTTATTGTGCTTTTAGAAAATTATCAGATTCTTCGCAAGCATGCGATCAATCAGATTTAAATTCAGGTAATTGTGTTTATCCAAGAGACTTAGAATTACCAGGAGAATTGGTATGCAATTTTAATACTGTTGCGCAACCTGTCTCAGGAGAATTGGTCGGAATAGTATCAGTTAATTACACATATACTTATAGATTTGTAAGAACAGAAACAATAATAGAGCAGCCTCCACCAAAATGATAATTTTATTCAATAATTCTTATTGGAGCATATAACCTTAAAGGTTTTAAATTTTTACAATATTCTCCCAATTCATGTACATAAAGTATTTCATCATCACCATGAGAATAACATCCTAATAGTAATTTTCCATCTTTTCTAAAAGGAATATCTACAACATATTTTTCTTTTCTATCCACCAATCTGAAAGACATTGGTTTTACTCCTAATTCATACAATTCAATTACATACCCAAATAAATTATCTTCTAATCCAGGTACATCTCTAACAACTTCCCATGCTACATATTTTTCTGCATCTCTTCCTGCCTCTTCCGCTATTTTAAGCACAATATTAGAGTTAATATTTTCTGAAGAATACATAGATAGTACTTTATTAAATGCTGCCCGATGCCCTAACTCTTTTGCTAAAGACAACATATCTCTTCCATGATACTTTGCTACATTACTTACAGTATTCCATGCATCAATTAATGACAAAGCTAATGACTTATTTTTATTCCAAGGTTCAAGAGCCTTAATAAAACTATCAATTTTTTGTGAAAGTTGAGATAAATCAATGCCTATGTTATAATAATATTTTATTTTATTTATTCGCTCGCATGCTCTATTTATTCTTTCGTATATTTCATCCTCTATAGTTTTTATTGATTTAAGATGCTGTTGTTTTTTATTTTCTACATCCAACATATTAGTAATTATTTTAACAATTAGCTTTATAAACTTTACTTTTAAAAATTAGAATTGACTTATATGAGAGAATTGTATGAGCTTGAAAAAATTTATAGCTATGATGAAAATGTATTGTATAGCATAAAAAAGTGGTATAGTGTTGTATTAGATGTGGTTGGTCCAGAAGCTGCTGAAAATTACTACAAATTATTTTCAGAGAAAGAAACTTATGATACAATAAAGAAATATAAAACTCAAGGTGGTCTTATAGTTTATCACATATCTAGGGCAATTTTTCATGAGTATAAGTTTGGTAAAAACTATAAGAGTTTTGCTAATAAATTAATAAAGTTTTTTGATAAACCAGAGATTGTAAAAATATCAGAAAAATATGAAGAAAGATTTTCTGAAAAAATATTTTATTGGGTTTTAAGACCTATACTTGAAAATGAGAGAAACAAATCTACAATTTTAAAATCAAATAAATTTAAAAAAATATTTTATAGTATTGTAATTCCATTTCTTGAAACTAAAGCAATTTCAAAATCAGAAAAAATAGCAGACATCTTTTTAAAAGACGAAAACTACAAAATACTTAAAATGTATTTTGATGAGAAAAAAATTCTAAGAGAAATACTTTATAATTTAGGGGTACATTCTTCAGATATGAATTACAAATTATTTTTAAATGTGTTGGGTGAGCCATATACAAAGAAAGTGCTTAGTGAAAATAAAGATTGTTTTAATAGTATAATTACCCTAGCATTTTTGACAGGAAATTTAAAAGAATTTAAAAAATTCTTAGAATTTTATAAAAAGCATGGTAACCCTGATTTGAAGTTATAAATTGATTTAACTTTTATTTTATGAAAAATTTTAATAAATTTCTTTGAATAAAAGTATTCATGGAAAAACTATTGTTAATAGATGCTAATTATGCTGTATTAAATGACAAGACAGTAATTGAACTTTATTGTCTAAACGAAAAAGGAAAAGTTGTAGTTTTGCTTGATGATACTTTCGAGCCATATTTTTATGTTTTACCTAAGCAAGGAAAAGAGAATGAAGTAAAAAATAAGATTGAAAATTTGAGGAGAAAAGAAATAAAAAGAGTGGAAATTGTTGAAAGAAAATTGCTTGGCGAAAATAAAAAATTTTTGAAAGTTTTTTGTGATTTGCCACAGAATGTTCAGAAGATGAGAGATATAATTAAAGAATGGGAAAATGAAGGAATTGTTATAGAAGAATATGAATATTCAATTTCATTTTACAAAAGGTATTTGATAGATAAACAAATTTCTGGAATGCAATGGATTGAAGTTGAAGGTGAAGAAGTTGATAAAAAAGAATATCAAGCTGAAAAAGTTTTGAAATTAAAAAAACTAAAGGTTTTAGAAGATTTCGAATTACCAAAAATTAAAATTTTAGCTTTTGATATAGAAACTGTTGAGGAAGGTGGAAAACTAAAAGTTATAATGATTTCTTTATTTGGCGAGAATTTCAAAAAAGTTTTAACTTATCAAGCTGATAATTATCCAGAATATGTTGAGGTTGTAGAGAATGAGAAAAAATTGCTTGAAAGATTTGTTGAAATTATTAAAAAAGAAGACCCAGATTTTTTGATTGGTTATAATTCAGATATGTTTGATTTTCAAATTTTTCAAGAAAGAGCAGACGAGCTTAAAGTTAAATTATTTTTATCGAGAGACGGAAGCTATTTAAAATTTGCAAAAAGAGCAAGGATTTCTGCTGCAAAATTAAATGGGAGGATTCATATAGACATATTCAATTTCATCAATAACATTTTATCCCCAACTCTTCAAACTGAAACTTTAACTTTAGATTCGGTTTCAGCTGAATTACTTGGAGATGAAAAAATTGAAATGGAATTTGAAGAAATTTTGAAAGCGTGGAGAAAGAGAAAGGACTTGGCAAAACTTGCTGAATATTGTTTAAAAGATGCAGAGCTTACTTTAAGATTAGGAAATCTTTTATTACCACAAATTTTTGAGATTTGTAAAGTTGTTGGACAATTGCCTTTTGATGTTTCTAGAATGACTTACGGACAACTTGTTGAGTGGTATTTAACAAAGAAAGCATTTATTAATGAAGAAATAATTTTAAATCAGCCAAAATGGGAAGATATTCAAAAAAGAAAGCTTGTCACATATACTGGAGCATTTGTTAAAGAGCCCATACCTGGTATTCATGAGAAAATAGCAGTTTTAGATTTTCGCAGTTTATATCCATCAATTATAACATCCTTTAATGTATCTTTGGAAACTTTAAATTGTGATTGTTGCAAAAATGATGGGTATAAAGTACCTGAGTTAAACTATTATTTTTGTAAAAGGAAAAAAGGGTTTGTCGCATCTGCAATAAAAGAGTTAATAGAAAAGAGAATAGAAATTAAAGAAAAGATGAAAAAAATAAATAAAGATTCTCCAGAATGGAATCAACTTTATAATCAACAATATGCTTTAAAGATTATAGCAAATGCTTCCTATGGAATGTTTGCATTTCCTGGAGCTAAATGGTATTCAAAGGAGTGTGCAGAATCTTGTACAGCTTTTGGAAGGTATTACATTAAAGAAGCAATGGATTTTGCTAAGAAAGAAGGATTTACAGTAATTTATGGGGATAGTCTTAGTTTCGACAGAAAAATCTTTATTTCTACTCCAGAAGGTGATATAAAGCTTGTGAAAATTGGTGAATTTGTGGATAAAAATTTTTGTAATCCAAATTCGAATAAATTTAGCACGCTAGCTTTAGAAAATGGTTCACTTAAGTTTCAACCAATAGTGAGGTTAATAAGGCACGAATATAAAGGAAAAATGCTTGAATTTTTCACTCAACATGGAAGAACTGTGGTAACACCTCAACATTCAATTTATGCTTGGAAAGATGGAAAAATAACTTTATGTGATGCAAGTAAGCTTAAAGTTGGTGATTATTTACTTTCTCTTACAAGTCCTTCAATAAAAGTAAAATACAAAGAAGGGTATGTATTTGATTTGGTAAAGCTTAGTTGGGGAGAATACAAAGATAAGTTAAGGTTATGGAAAGATGATTTAAAATTTCCGAAGGGATTAAAAGGTAAATGTCCGTATTGTGGAGGTAAATTCTTATTATATTCTCATGTGAGTGGGAAACATAGTGATAGAAAGAAGTTGCTAACTACCGCTTGCAATTGGAAATGGATAGGTGGAAAAACCGAAAACACTACAAGAATTCCTAGATTTTGGAAACTTACTAAGGAGCTTGCATGGGTTTTGGGTTTTTATTGTGCTGAAGGTTCTGTTACATTGGATAAGAAATGTGTTCTTTCTTTTGCAAATCAAAAAAGAACATACATAGAAAGGGTTAAAAGATTTTTTGATACAATCCTTAAGGAAAATACAAACATAATCAAGTACATTGATAAAAGGACTGGAAAACCAATTTATTATTACAGGCTAAATGGATTGCCGTTAGCTTTACTATTTTCTGAGGCATTCGATTGTGGAAGGAAAAGTAGTGGGAAAAGAGTACCATTTTTTCTTTTTAATGCTGAAGAAAAAATAAAGAGAGCTTTCTTAAGCGGATATTTAGCAGGAGATGGTAATAAAAATATAGATAAAAGATACAAAACAAAATTTATAGAGTTTTCAACTAAAAGCGTTGACCTTGCAATGGGCATACAATTTCTTCTTAAATCTTATAGATTTACAAAAAATAAATTTGGAAAATTTTTGCGACATGTTTATTGGAAATACAGAAAAGATAAACCAGGTATTTTCCATCTAAGATTACAAAGTGCGAAAAAGGAACTAGGAAACATATGCCTCACAAGAATAAATAAAATAAAAGAAATTAATTATAACCATCCATATGTATATGATATCGAAGTAAGTGGAGCACACAATTTTGTTGATGCTGAGGGTTTGCTTCTAGTCCACAATACTGATTCTATGTTTCTTAAATTAGAAAAGGGGGATGTTGAAGTAGAAATAAAAAAATTTTTGAATGAAATCAATAAGAAATTGCCTGGAATGATGGAACTAGAGCTACAAGATATTTACAAATGTGGAATTTTTATTCCTCGTGGCATAGGACCCGGAACTGCCAAGAAAAAATATGCTTTAATAGATTTCAAAGGAAATCTGTTGGTTCGTGGGCTTGAAAAAGTTAGGCGAGATTGGTGCAAGTTAGCACGCGATACTCAAGAAAAAGTTCTTAGATTAATTTTGGAAAAAAATGACATGAAAGGTGCTGTAGAATATGTGAAGGAAGTTATTAAAAACTTACGTGAACATAAAGTTAACTTGAAAGATTTAACAATTTATGAGCAATTAGTTAAGCCGATAGAAGAATATAAAGCTATAGGACCACATGTTATGGTTGCTAAAAAAATGAGAGAAAGAGGAAAGCTAGTTGGACCAGGAATAGTTATAATGTTTGCAATAACAAAAGGTAAAGGAAGTATAAGCGAAAGAGCAGAGCCAATAGAAGATGTTAAGCTTGAGGATATAGACGAAGAGTATTATATACATCATCAAATTCTTCCTGCAGCTTTAAGAATTTTAACAGTTTTGGGAGTAACTGAAGAAGAACTTTTGGGAAAGGTTAGAGGTTTAAGAGAGTTTATATAATTTTAAATCAAATTTTTATCACAACCCTGCTTTTTTATACAACTCTAACACTTTATTAAATAGCTCCAAATCCAAATTTTTCATATCTTGAATAATATCAGCTTTTATCTTACCTTCAAAATTCGTTGCAAAAACACGAACTTTATTACCAACCTGAAGAAAATCTAATTTTTGGTCATTAACAACTTCAATTTTACCATTACCGTCATTTAAAATAAAATTACCATCTTCTCTCATTTCTTCTACATTTCCAACTATACAAACCTTTTTGTCCAGGTTTAAATCCAATTCACTTATCCTTTTTGGTTCATAATTTTCTATAACCATGAGTAAATGTTTATTTTTTAAATTTTTTATAAATTTCTAATTATGAAGATGCAAAGGATTATGTCAATATTGGTATTTGCCTTAGCATCGGTAGTTTTTATAATTATTTTAAACTTTGCTAATTTATCAAGTGATGAATTAAAAGTAATAGAAATTTGTAAAAAGGCATGCGAGGCTAGAGTAAAAAATTATGGTGTGGATAATGAAGGTAAATGTTTATTAAATCCTGTACCAAATTATCCGGATTGGGTTTGTGACATTGCCCATTCTCCAAGATTGCCTATAGATAGCTTGTGTGAAAATATGTGCTCAGAATATAAAGAATATAAAACACTCTGTCCTAATGCTACTTCTGTTGGTAGAGCTAGTCATTTTGTAGAAGTTGATCCGAATTGCAATTTAATTAGAGTAGTTAAATAGATTTAATTTTTTGATAATTTTTACAATCTTGAAAAAGTATTAAATTTGTTTCTCTTAAATAGAGTGCAATCATGCTGCTTATTGGATAGCTAACTATTTCCTTAGTACATGAAGAATCTTTTAATCTCTATTTATTTTCCCACTAGCTTCTAAAATCATGTCTTGAAAATAAAAATGGTCTGGTTAAATTCCAATGAGAATAAAATTCCCTTTGATAAATTTTTAAAGTTTATTGTATAATTTTTTAAATGATAAGCATGAGCAAAACTGAAGAACTTCTACAAATGAATAAAGATTTGTTTGATGTAAGGAATTTTTGGAAAGTTGTTATTGGTGATTGTTTTGATTTTTGTCTTAATAATAAAGAAGTTGTTAGTATATTGGCTGACAAGGAGGTAATTGGTGTTGTAAGAAAGTATCGTGGTAAGGCTTTTAAAGAAATTGCTCGTTGGTTAGTTTCTACTGCTCATATCTGGAGAGATAAAGATAAGGTGGTTAAGGCAGCTAGAATACTTGCATTAGATGAAGTTGTGAATACTGTTAGAAAGTATGATGATGAGGCTGCCCCAGAGATTTTATATAGGTTGGCTTGGGTTGCCTGGTATTTTGGGGAGAATGATGCTGTGGTTGAGATAGCTAGGACTGTAAGAAATTATGATAGTGAAGCTGCTAAGGAAATTGCTTCACAGTTATTTTGGGCTGTTTATGATTTGAAAGATATTAGCAAAGTGAAAAGAATCATAAAAATGTTAGAAAAAGTTGGTAAGGGCATGTTTGATGTACTTGAAAAAAGTGAAATATATGAAATAATAAATGAAAACTTAGACAGAATTGTTTATGATAGATTAAGCTTTGATGCCGTTTCTGTATACATTAAATCAAACAAAAGATTGCCTAAGCCAGATGAAAGCAATATAAAATATTATAATAAAATAGCATTAGAATACATCAAAAGCAAATATGGGTTGACTAAAGATATTAACATAAATCAAATGCTAATGTTGCTTTCTCTTGATAGAAGAATTCTTATTGATAAAAAAATTATAAATGAAATAATTGATCTAGTAAATAAGTCTGAAGAAAAGAATGTAAAAATTTATTCACTAGAAGCAGAAAATAGCAACAGTTTGAACTACAACAGAGATAAGCTGATGGAATATTCTATAATATCAATAATCGGCTCCAGAGATAAAGATAAAGAAAAGCAAGCAGTTAATGCTATATCTGAAATAGTTGGTTTGAAAACTATAAACAAGGCAAGAAATGAATTCTATTCTAAATATAAGCATTTAATGAAAGAAATTATACCTGCTTTCGCCCAAGGAAACTATGAAAAAGCTTGTGATATTCTAAAGAAAACAGAAAATGAAGCTATAATTGATGTAATAAATGCTGCTAATTACAAAGATGTTGACATAAGTTCAGCTAGATTTATAAAAGCAGTAGAAAGTAAGAATCCATTGGATTATGATAATAGGGTACAAATGGCTTGTGTTTATTTGCCTAATGGAGCAAGCGGTGAAGATATTTTAGAATACTGCAGAGATGATAGGTTTGTTCTGGTAAGATATGATATTGGAAATCAAACATTAGGAAGTGCTATTTGCTATATGGAAAATGGAATTTTTCTTGTAGATTCTGTTGAAGGTCATAGAAGATTCAGGAAACCAAAAATATTTGAAATTGTATACAATGATTTGATTCAAAGAGCTAAGCAGAAGAATGCTGAGACGATTGTGTTCAACAAAGACGTCTTAAATAAAACACCACAAGCATTCATTGAATATTTAAGCACAAAGAATATACCAGAAAAAAGAATTAAGATTGAGCTAGACACAGATGGTCGTCTGGAAGCTAATGAAGATGGAGTAAATGGGTATATTGTAAAATTATAATTTATCCATAACTTCTCCATTTATGTTCACATTTAACACAAGTATAAAAAACAGTAGGAGGTTCATCACCTGCTCTCATTTGCTTTATAAACCAATAAGCTTCATCATTTCCACATTTTGGGCAAATTACCTTAGTTTTCGGTAAATACTTAGTTTCATCCTCTTCTACTACAAGAACTTTCTTCTCACTTTCTTTCATATCTTTTTTTATAATTCTAATGATAACAATCACCTTGTTTATTGAAAATCAATTTTAAAATTTTTAAAAATAAAAAATTTATCCATAACTTCTCCATTTATGTTTACATTTTGTGCATTGATAGAAAACAGTTTGTGTTGCTGATTCTGTTGTTAAGCCTGCTGTTTCTTGTACCCACCAATATGCTTGTTTATTTCCACATTCTGGACATATAATAGTGGTTGTTGGTAATTCAGATTCAACATCCCTTTTTTCCATTATAAAAACATCTTTCTTAGATTTTACAAATTTTTCTCCAACTTTCAATTTCTTCTTCTCACTACTAGAAACCTTATATTTCTTTCCACATTTTCTACAGAATAAATATACAGATTTACCTTTCTTTTCAACTAGCAACAAATTTCCACATTTTTGACAAAACTTCACCAATACCCACCTAATAATTTCATTAATCCAATCTTTATATATCCTAATTTTGGTATAATAAAGATTACTTTTCCTTTTATTTGTTCTTTACTTATGTTTTTTTCAAATTCAAGTTGCCCCAAATTATTATCTCCTTTTGTTTGGTACGTTCCGTCAGGATTAATTTTTATAATCCTGTGAATTATTGGTGCAGGCTGATTGGCATCATATACTATAACATCACCGATATTATAGTTTTTGCTTCCCATTATTATTGGCATATCACCTACCGAAAATCCATTATTAAAACTCCAAGAATCAATAAATGTTCTATTGTATCCAAGATTGTTTTCTAACCAGCCATAAAATGTTTTCTCAGGATTATCATGTTGCATAGAAGAAGATACGACAACTACAATTGGCAGATTTGTTGATAATGCAAAACCTATCAAATTATATACTAAGTATGCAAGCAAAGCACCACCATAACCATAATTTAGCCATTCATACTTGTTAAAAAGTGCTAAAATCAAAATCAATATCAAAAATTGTATGTAATTAATAAATGAAGAAATTTTGAAAACAAAAAAAAGTATTAATACACCAACAATAAAGTAAATAGAAATTTTGAAAAAATTTTCTTCAAATTTGTTTCTAAACTTTATTCTAAATTTAAATCTTTTTTTCATCATGCCCTACCTTTACTTTCACCTTTGACCATTGCAGTAACAATTATATGAGCCACTCTTAATGGTTCTGGTATAAAACTATGTGTGGTGCTTAAATTAATTATTTCTTTTGTTTCCAAATCGCTTAGGCCAACTGATTGATAATAAATTTTCTTACCATTTGGCAGTATGTGCATTTTAACTTCTCCAGCATTTTTCAAAAATTTAATTCTTAAATCATAATCATCAAAATTTTTCAATGCTTCAATAACTTTTTTAATATCAGGATTTTTTCTGTTTATCACTATAATCGGCAAGCCAGTTTTTTTATGAAGTTCTTGAATATCCACTATATTAAAACCAGCAAAAGTAATACCATCAGTCATTATAACTTTTAATTGTTGTTTGTGTCTGCTAGAATTTATTAAATTTATTAGTTTTTCTGTAGAATCTAAACCATCAATGGTAACATCTGTTTTCAGCATACCATCTAAAAATTTCCCACCTCTATAAATTACTCCTATTACAGGAACAGTACCTTTTTGTTTAGCTTCAAATGGCCCATCATCAAATCCGATTATTCTTATTTCTTCTTTAAACAACTTAACCATAACTTTTATTATCTTAAAACTTAATAATAAATTAAAGGTTATGAAATGGTAAGGAAAACATTTCCAGAAGCTGTTGAAAGACTTTATCAAAGAGTATTTGTTTGTAGAGTATGTAAAAGTAAAATGAGAGCAGACCCAGCTAAAGTAAGAGGAGGAAAAGTTAAATGTAGAAAGTGCGGAAGTCGTTCACTTAGACCAAAGAAAAGACCAATGTGATTTTATGGCTATAGAATACATTACCACAAGAGATTTAAAAAATTCTTCAGGAATAGTGAAAGGTAGGGTTAGAATATTGAAATTGGTTGAGGATAGTGAGGCAACAGTAAATTTTAAATGTCCTGAATGCGGATTTGAAGAAAGTAGAAAGGAATATTGGACTGAGCCTTTTGTTGTTGGTACCGGCAAAAATCAATATTTCAATTTGAAATGTCAAAAATGCGATTATAAAATAAAGTTGACAAAATTGAGAAAAGAAATTAAGAAAAGGTAATTTGTTTGTATTGTCCAAATTGTGGTAGCAAAAGTATGGTTTTTCTTCCCTGGTTGGGAATGATTTATGAATGTAAGCAATGTGGCTATAGAGGACCTATTGCATTAAGTGAAATTAAAAAAATGAAGAAAAAAATTTAAGTAAAAATCTTAACTTAGGTTTAATCATTTTTTATAAGTCATGTCCTCTTACAGTTTTCCTTCCATTTGCTTTAGCTCTTTCTAATGCTCTCTTTACTTTCCATTGGACTCTTTCTTCCAAAGCTTTAAAGAAGTCTTCACTTGCACGCATTCCTTTCAATAGAGCTCTAACAGCTGATTTTACAACCAATGCCATTTTTACACCTCCAATTAATAATTTTTTTCTCTTTACTATATTTAAATATTTAATTTTTATTGAGGGAATTAAGAGAATTTAATACCCATTAGTACTACACACCACTAACCACTAACCGGCTTCATCCCGAAACTACATCAGAAACTATATCAATTTCTGATTTAAATACCAAATTAATAGTATGGGTTACCTAAGAAGCGAATTAATCCCACAATAAAGAACAGGGTAAATAGAAGATTGCTTAGGATGTGTGCTAGAAAGGCTAAGAAAATAGTAAGCAAACTTCCAGAACCTTGGACTAAAGCTTCTAAAAATGCTACCACATGAGCCTAAGATAGTAGTGATCATGTGTATACTGAAGATACTGTTATGTAAGACATATGATGCCATAGATGAATTGGCTGATGACCCTAGGCTTAAATGTATCCTTGGGAAAGAAAAACTTCCAGGACATTCTGTAGTGCATAGGGGAATGTTAAAGTTATCCATGGAATACATACGGTTGATTAATAAGGAAATAACCAAAGCATTCCAATTAGAGCTGATGGAAATCATTGTTGACAGCACTGGCTTAAGGTTAATAAACTCAAGCAGCTGGTATGACATAAGAATCGGAAGAGAGAACAAAAGAAAGGATAATATTAAACTGCATGTATTATGCTGTGCAACTACAGGGCCAATACTAGACTTTAGAATAACTGACTGGAAAAGGCATGATTCGCTTGTCTTCAGGCAGCTGATAAGGGATTTAAGGAGAATAGAAAAGGCAATAGGAGATTCAGCCTATTTGTCAATAAAGAACTGCAGGCTTGTTGTCAAGAAAGAGGGACTTCCTTACTTCCATCTTAAAAGCAATAGCACTGCAAGAGCAAGGCATCCAAAAGCATGGAAACAAATGGTAAGAAGTTTCTTTGAAAACAGGGAGCAATGGCTAAGCGTATATCATATCAGAAGATTTGTTGAAGCAGTATTCTCTTCCATGAAGAGATGCTTTGGTTCTACTATTAGAGCAGTGAAGAAGAGAATGCAGAAGAAAGAACTGGCACTGAAGGTAGTGGCTTACAACATCAAACAAGCATTGTACAATATAGCATCAAGATTGTGGGGATTAAACCTATGGGTCGCCCCATAGGTTGACAAGCATTTAAAGAAAGCTCGCTATTAACAATCATTTTTATTGCCCCTTTAGTATTTTTTATTGCTCTTGCTTTTGGAACCAATTCAAGCGGAATAGTACTACATTTACACTTTATTCCTTTTTCTATTACTTGCTCTTCTGTAAGACCAACTCCAGCTAATTGAGGATCTGTAAAAACGGCATGAGGAACTACATTCCAATCCATCTTTCTTTTTTCTTTTTCTGATTTTGCTAATGCATTAGTTGCTGCTATCATCCCAGTTTTAGCAGCCACAGTTTCTAGCATCGGCTCTCCTATAACATCACCAGCAGCCCAAATGTTTTCTGAAGCTTGCATTTCATCATTAACTAAGATTTCTCCCCTTTTCCCTAATTTAACTCCAACTTTTTCCAATCCTAAATTTGAAGTATTAGGTTTTCTTCCAGTAGCAACTAAAAGCTCTTCTGCCTCATAAATTTTTTACCTTTCCATTAACGCTAGCTTTAACAATTTTCTTATTTCCTTTTTGAAACACACTTTTAACTTCAGTTTTTGTGTATATTTCTATTCCTTCTTCCTCTAAGTATTTTTGCAAAAGATTTGCCAATTCTGTTTCTTCCCTTTTCACTATTCTTTCAGAGCTTTGTAATACACAAACTTTTGTTCCAAATCGGGAAAACATCTGAGCAAATTCTATTCCTAAAGGCCCACCTCCAAGTATGACCATAGACTTTGGTAGCTTATTTAATGAAAGAGCTTTATCGCTTGTTAAATAATTTACTTTTTATATCCCTTCTATTTGAGGAATGAATGGAGAAGAACCAGTGGCTATAATAAATTTTTCTGCTTTAAAAGTTTCTTTATTAACTTCTACTTCTGTTTTAGAAATAAATTTTGCATTACCTTTGATAAACTCAACATACTCTAAACTCTTTAAAACATTTTCATACTTTTCCTTTCTTAGTTCTTTAACGATTTTGTTTTTCTCTTCAATTATTTTTTTAAAGTCTATAGAAACTCTAGATTTCAAACCTTTGAAATTATGAAACTTTATTTTGTGTATTAATTCTCCTACGTATAACAAATGCTTTGTAGGTATGCAACAACATTTATGCAAGTCCCTCCTATTCCTACAGAATTATTGTTAATTAACAATGTTCTAGCTTTTAATTCGTTAGCCTTAATTGCAGCTGCAAAACCTGCTGAACCCCCTCCTATAATAATTAAATCATAACTTTTTGTCATCGTATCGCCATTTAATTTATATGCTTGTATCATTAATTATGTAAGCTTTGTATGGAAATTCTGAGTTTATTTTTTCTACAATTTTTTCTTTTGATATTTTTGTAGCATCATAAGTAATTTCTCCTTTTCCAGAAGGAAAATACACTTTTGCGTTAACCACTCCATTAACATAGTTTAAAAGAAAATATTCTATGCCAGCAGCACATCCTGGGCAATACATTCCATCTATTTTTAAAGTCAGAAATCTAAGATTGTTAAGCGTAGAATTTTTACTTCCTTCATTTGATATTTGCTTTTGTGGAGAAAGCAAAGAAAAAGCCCTGGGAGAAATTACATACGTTACTAAAAGATAAATGGATGCAATTACAACGAGCGTCGTAATTAAAAATTTCTTTTCTCTTTTTATTGATGCTTTATACGAGCAACCACAAGCTTTACTTCTTTGTCTTAAGTAAATAACTATTGCTAAAGTGGCAAAAATAATACCAGCTAATAAAAAGTAAATCTTGTATTTAGAAAGGCTAAGCGCAAAGGAAACTGTGCTTAATCCAAATAACAAAATAATTATTGGACCTATGCAGCATAAAGAAGCTACTAATGCAGATATAATCCCGATTATAATTCCTCTTTTTGACTCTTTATCTACACTTTTTACCTCCACTTTATCTTCCTCCACTTTTTATGATGCCACACTTTCTCAGATGTTTTTCATATTTTCTAATATGCTTGTCAATAAGCTCCAAAAGAGGTTTAATAGTTTCCTCGTTTAAAGAATAGATAACTTGCTTACCATTTCTATTGTTCTCAACAAATCCGCAATCGATTAAACATTTCAAATTATGTGAAATTCGACTTTGTTCTAAGCCTGTTTTTTTGACTATATCAGAAACGCTTTTCGGACCTTTTCTAAGACTATTTATTATTTCAAATCTAGTTTTATTTGAAAATGCTTTAAAAAACAATTTATATGATAAATCTTTCATATGATGATATTATCATATCTAGTATTTAAAGTTTTACAAATCTGCTTTCCTCAACTGTTTCTCGATAACTCTACCTTATATGTAATTAGCTTTTTGCAAAAGACTTAGATCTTCTACCCACAAAAAAGCCTATTTATGCGAAAGATAATTAATTCCAAATCTTATTAATTTCATTGTAAGCAAATTTTGTGATAAATGAAAATTCGCCTTCTGAAGTTTTTATAAATTTACATTTGCCTTCACTAGGCGGACAAATCATCCTATGTCTTTTGATAGCATATGATATAATTTCTACTATAATTGGATAAAACTTAGAAAACAATTTTGCTATAAAATCAGGAAATTTAACAATTTTTAAAACTTTTAATGTTGCTGCATCTCCCCAATAAACTTTCATTCCATTTAAATCAAACAAATAAAATGTAAACCCAATTTTAATACCAAATTGTTTGTTTAGAATTCTTTGGCCTATCTTGCTATAATACGAAATAAAAACTATCAAATTATTTTTGTCCAACTTTCTTATAAATTCTACCATAAGATTGCAATAATAACATTTACTGTCATATATAGCTAAATTTTTCATATGTTTACTCTCCAATTATTTGAACTACAACTTTTCTTTCTCTTTTAGGTACATCAAAATCTAACAATACTATTTGCTGCCATGTGCCTAACAACAATTTGCCATCTTTAAATGGTACAGTTAAACTTGGACCCACAATAGTTGCTCTAACATGACTCTTACCATTTTCATCTCCCCATGTTTTATGATGTTCATATTCTATATCAGAAGGTGCAATTCTTTCCATAGCCTTTTCTATATCTTTTACTAAATTTGGTTCAAATTCCATTGTGCTAACACTTGCAGTAGAACCAGAAACAAATATATTTACTATACCTTCTTTTATTTTAGATTCTTTTATTGCTTTGCTAACATCATCAGTTATATTCTTTATATATAAATCTTCCTTTGGTTTATCAAAATATAATTCTATAGTTTTAATGCGCATAAAAATTATTTAATCATGAAATTTTTTAATAATATCACAAATACTTTTTAAATCATTCAACACGATTTGGAAACTTTTTTTCATCAAGACAGTTTGAAATCCAGCCCAAGTAAGCATCAATTCCAGATACTAAATTTTTATATTCTTGAGGTACATTTTTAAGCCATTCGTTTATTTTATGTGATAATTGTTAAACTAATTGTTCAAAAGTAATTTCTTGTCGTGATTTCCAGCAATTAACTAATATTTAAATAAAATTTTTATCTTATAGTATGAGAAAATTTTTAACTGATATTTTTAGTGAGCAAGAATCTAATGTAATTGTTTTCGGTGTTCCTTTAGGAAAATTTGGTAAACATGAATTAAATTCTTTGAGAGAAGCTAGTTGGTTTGTAGAAACTTATGATATTGATAGAAAAATTAATTTGTTGGAAAATGTTAAATTATTTGATTCAGGAAATTTAAAATTAAAATCTTTAAAAGAAATAACACAAATGACAAAAGAAATAATAGAAAATAAAAAAATACCTTTGATGCTTGGAGGTAATCATTTAGCAACATTTTATTCTCTTCAAGCATTTGCAGAAGATACAAAGCTTATTGTTTTTGATGCCCATTGCGATCTAAAGTCAAAATATATAGATGAAAAGGTTAGGGAAGCAGGTATTTTAAATAAAAAATGTATAATTGATGAAAATTTGAATAGTGCCACTTGGTTAAGAAGATTGTGTGAAATTATAAATCCTAAAAATGTGATGGTAATTGGAATAAGGTCAGCTGATGAAGATGAGATAATTTTTGCTAAAGAAAATGGTATTTTATTCTATACTTCAGAAGATGTTAAAAATAGGATAGAAGAAGTGAAATTAATATTGAATCAATTTACCAAATTATCAAAGGTTTATGTTTCCTTAGATGTAGATGTTTTTGACCCAAGTATAGCTCCTGCTGTATTATATCCAGAGCCAAATGGTATATTTTTTAATCATTTTAAAGAATTGAGTGATTCAATTAATGGGAAAATTGTAGGTATTGATGTTTGTTGTATTAGACCAATTAAAGATACTCAAGTAACAGAATTTCTTGCGATTAAGTCAATTTTTGAGATTTTAAAGAAGATTTGATTTTAAATCATTTTAAAAATTTTACGATAAAATTTCCTTCTCTTACAAGATAATTCAGATGTTTTAAAAATTAAATTCATTATCATTGGTGAAAGTATATTTACAACAATAAACGACACAACCATAATTGAATACATCAATTCATCTAAAACTTTTGCAGATAATCCCATGCTTAATATAATTAATGCTACTTCAGAAATAGAAATCATACCAGAGCCCATTTTTAATGATTCATTTGAAGAATATCCAAAAAGCATAAATGGGATAGAAGAAGAAATCCATTTAATTGCTATTATTAATATTATGAAAGGTATTACAAAATATACTTGTTGATAAACACTTAGTATATTTATTCCTAATCCGATTGAAGCAAAAAATATTGGTATAAAGAAAGCTTCACCAATTTCTTTAACTTTTTGTAATAGTATGCCTGATTGATTGGTTTTGCTTAATGCAATTCCTGCCAAGAAAACTCCTAAGAAGCTTGCCATTCCGAGTTTTTCGGTAAAAGTAGCTAGCAAAAATGCAAACAATAATGTGACTCCAAGAAATACTTCTTCTAAACCATATTTTTGAAGAGCATCAATTAACCAACTTACAGCTTTTGATACAGTGCCGCGAACAACAACAAAAAATCCAATAATTATAAACAGTAATTTCAGAATAGGCTCTGCTCCTATTGTTGAATTTTTGAGAAAGCTGGCAAGTATTGATATGTTTAATATTGCTGCTATATCATCTACTATTTGTAATCCTATTATTGTTTCTCCCTCAGAGCTATTTAATTTACCTAAGTTTGTTAAAGTTCTTGAAGCTATTGCTAAACTTGATTGAACTAATGCTAAAGCTATTACAACCTTAGTGTAAAAATTCCAATTAAAAATACTTCCGATTAAATAGGTTGCTATAAAAATTAGTGAAGCCATTATTAGTTCAATTATAGAAAGGCTTTCAACCTTATTTTCTATTTTCTTCCAATCTATAGATAAACTTGTAAGTAAAACTAAAAACATTAATCCTAATTGACTTGTTGCATCTACTATGCTTGATGGTTTTACTATTCCAAGTATCGAAGATCCAAGAACTATACCAGCCAACAATTCTCCTACAAGGCTTGGTTGATTTAATTTGTTAAATATTGCTCCACCAATTTTAGCACCAAGAAGCAAAATTGCCAAATCAAATATTTCCATATTTCATCCCTTCAAAAAACTTTCAAATATATCCTTGATTCTTATAATTCCTAATAATTTATTTTCATAATCTACAACCGGCAGAACTTTTAGTCTATAATTATCCATCATTTTTAAAGCATTATCAATAGTATCATTTGGTGATATAGAAATAATCTTTGTGCTCATTATTTCTTTTATTTGTTTGTTTCTAAAAGATTTATCTATTGTATCATGCCATACAGTTCCGGATATGGGAGATGGTGATTCAGATTTTACAAGTTTTATTAAATCCATCTCAGTTACTATTCCTATTAAAACATTATTTTTATCTACAACAGGTATTATTATTGTATTTTCTTTTTTTAATATTCTCAGTAAATCTTTTACCGTAGAATCTTCTTTAGCAGAAACAACATTTTTCATCAAATCTTTCACAAGAATTTCTTTCGTATTAATTGATTTATCCATGTATCATTATTTTACAAATTTAAAATAAAAACTTTCATTCGCCGCAAGAGCAATTTCCACCACAAGAGCAAGCATGCTCAGTTTTACTGCTTTTAGTAGCTTTCACTTTTTTCCTTGCCATTTTAAATCACTCAATAATTAAATATTAAGCTTATTTAAAATTATTTTTTCAAATTTGCCATTTAATGGCATAAGTTCGTATGTAACCCTAGCAATTGGCTTATTGAATTTAATGTTTTTTATATAAGCATAACTGCCAAATACTATTGTATCACATTTTACATTGTTAATTGTTTTAATAAAATCTTCTTTTTCTTTCTTGCTATAACCCATGGTAGGTATTGTGTTTAAATATGGGTACTCTTCAAAAACTTTTTTCATAAAACCAACAGCATAAATTTTTGGATCCACTATTTCTTTTGCTCCATATTCAATAGCTGCAGAATAGGCGACAGAGATTTTAGATCCACCATGTGTAACAGTTGGAGCATCATCTACCAAAACAACTTTCTTATCTTTTATCAATTCTGGTTTATCCACTTTTATCACACTTTTAGCTTTTATTATTTTTGCATTTGGATTTATTTTTTTAATCTCATTTTCAAATTTTTTAACTGATTCGCTATCCACTAAATTTACTTTATTGATTATTATAATATCTGCTAGTCTCACATTGGCTCCACCAGGATAAGAATATATGCCATCTGGCCTTGTAGGGTCTGCTACAGTGATATACAAATCAGGCTTAAAGAAAGAGACATCATTATTTCCAGACTCAAAAACAATAATATCAGAATCTTTTTCCGCTTCTCTAATTATTTTCTTGTAATCTATTCCAGAATAAACTGTAATACCTTTTTCTAAATATGGAGCATACTCTTCCTGTTCTTCAAATGTTGTATTATATTTATCTAAATCATCAAAACTCGAAAATTTTTGTACTTCCTGGCTTAATAAGTCTTCAGAATAAGGCATTGGATGTCTTACCAAAACAATTTTCTTATTTTTTCCTTTTAATATATCAATAATTTTCCTGCAAACCGTACCTTTTCCTGAGCCGGTTCTAGTTGCACAAACAGCTATTAGTTTATTTTTAGATTTAATCATTGTATCTTTTGGTCCAAGCAATTTAAAGTTCGCTCCAGCTGCTAATACTGTGCTAACTTTATTAATCAAATCTCTTTCTGTTAAGTCGGAATAAGCCAAAACAACTTCATCTATATCAAATTTTTTAATAAGTTCAGGTAGCATACTTTCAGGATAAATTGGTATTCCATTTGGATATAATTTTCCTGCTAATTCTTTTGGGTATTTTCTTTTTTCTATTTCTGGTATTTGAGCAGCTGTAAATGCAACTACCTGATATTTTGGATTATCACGATAAATCATGTTAAAATTGTGAAAGTCTCTACCTGCGGCACCCATGATTAAAGTTTTTATTCTTCTCACCATTGACATCACTCATTATATATTAAATTTTACTAATTTGATAAAAATTATTCAATCAAATGGTATAGCAAAGACATTTGTGTCCACATTCTATTTTCAGCCTGATCCCAAACAACAGAATTTTCAGAATCTATAACATCGCTTGTTACTTCTTCTCCTCTATGTGCTGGAAGACAATGCATGAATATAAAATTCTTTTTTGCATAGCTTGTCAATTTTTTATTTATTTGAAATGGGGGAAAAACTTTTAGTCTTATTTCTTTTTCAGCTTCCATACCCATACTTATCCAAACATCAGTATAAATAACATCAGCATTTTCCACAGCTTTTATCGGATTGTTAATAATTTTTATAAGCTTATTATCAACCTTTTCAATAATTTCTTTTCTTGGTTCATATCCATTTGGCGAGCATACAATGAGTTGAAGCCCAAGCAAATTACATCCCAAAATTAAACTATGGCACACATTATTGTTTCCATCTCCAACATAAGCAATCTTTTCCACATTTTCAAATCCTATTTTTTCGTCTATTGTTAACAAATCAGCAAGAGTTTGACAAGGATGCTCCAAATCACTTAATGCATTTATAACATGTATTTTTGTTACTTTAGACATTTTAACCAAATCTTCATGTGAAAAAACTCTAGCTATAATACAATCAACATATCTTTCTAAAACTCTTGCTGTATCTTCTACAGTTTCCCCTCTACCCAATTGCAATTCATTCCAATTTAAACTTATAGAATTTCCCCCAAGTTTATTTATAGCTACTTCAAATGATATTCTTGTTCTAGTTGACGGTTTTTGAAAAATTAAGACGATGTTTTTTCCTTTTAGATTTTGTGGCAAATTTTTAGATTTTTTAAATTTCTTAGCCAAATTTAAAATACTTCTCAATTCTTTCTCATTTATATCTAAAATTGATAGAAAATCTTTTGTTTGCAATTTGTTCATAAAAATTAATAAATAATTTTCAATTTAAAAAAATTAATTACAATAATGATTTATGGCAATAAGCTTTTTGCAAGCATTATCTAACATCATTCAAGGTATACACAACATAGAAACTTACATGTCCATAGTCTTAACTCTATTTTACATATTTTTAGCTGTATTTTTAGAGCAAATTATATGGAAAATTTTAAAAAATGAAATAAACAGAAGAATAAAAGACGAAAAAATAGCTAAAATTTCGATGCGCCTTACAAGCTATATACTTTATACAGTTTTAACAATTGTTTTGCTTTACATTATTGGTATAAAAGAAATTTTTCCAGCTATAGCAGGCACCAGTATAATTATATCTATAATTTTAGGATTATCGCTCCCAATATTACTTCAAAACTTTATAGCAGGAATCACATTAATAATTGAAAATGATTATAAAGTTGGTGATTATATAAGTGTTAGTGGTTTTGAAGGAATAATAATCGAAAGAGCATTAAGGTATACTGTAATTAAAGACAAGGAAGGAAATAAGATAAAAATACCAAACACAAAATTAATATCGGAAATAGTTGTAAAGAAAAAGAAGCAATAGCTTTAACTTTATCGTCGAGAAGCCCCTCGTAATATGCTCTTTGAAATAATGTTGATTTGTTCACTCAATCTACAGTAAACATTTTCTTGTATTTTTCATCTATTTGAAATACTTTTAAATGCAAGCCAGCATCACAATAAGCCCAGCATATTACTGCAGCTTCGAATGCTCTAACAAAATCTTTTTTATCAAAAAAGTGTTTTGCATCTGTAAAATAAGACAAAATTAAATTGTAAAGTTCTAATGCAGAATTGTCTACCACTTTTAAATCTTTAAGTATAGCCTCTATTTTATTTATTTCTTTTTCTGCTAATTGCTTTAGTTCTTCCATAATAAATTTTACTTAATTTATAAGCTAAAATAACTCCAATTAATGAACCTAAGATATCAGCAAAAACATCAAACAAACTAAATGTTCTAAATGGAACAAAATATTGGTGTAGTTCGTCCGCGAATCCATAAAATGAGCTTATTATAAATGATATTCTTAATCTTTTGTTTGCGATGAAAAGCAAATAGCCAAGTATTGTGTATTCTGCTATATGTAATGTGAATTTTGTTGGGTCTAGTTTATCTAAAATTTCAGGTAATTCTAAAGGAATAGAAGACATATAAAAGATTAAAATCATGTAGGCTATTGCTGGAATGTATTTTAAATTCAATTTTACCAACAATCTTTTTACCACCATGGATTTGAAGTATACAAAATTCTCGTATTAGTATTTATTCCTAAGTTTTTAAATATACGTTGGGAATGTAAATACAAAGTTGTCAACTTCAATTTAAGATTAATTTCAACTTTTAATCAAAAAATGAAAAATTACGAACTTATTTTTAAAATATTTGATGGGGTTGACGCGATTTGAACGCGTGTGAGCAGGTCTCTTCTAATCATCTTTTTATCAGAGCTCCATAATCATGAGACCTGGAGCCTGCCAGCCTAGACCAGACTAGCTGACAACCCCTTAAAATAAATTTATAATTTTCATATATTTTTTAAATTTCAAACTCAATTTTTTAACACACGGTACAAGCTGTAGTTATATTTCTAGCTTTTGGTACTCCTGGCTCTGGACCATAAGCAATATAATCTTCAGGATTTGTAATATTCCATTCCCAATCATGATTCCAAAGAGTCCAGAAGTATCTCCATTCATTCCATCCTATTCCCAAATGTTTAACGTAAATTCCATGCTCAGCCAAAATCTTCCCTATTTTTCTTCCAGTCATACAAGGAATGCTATAGCAATAAACAATAATTTCTTTATCTTTTGGAAGAGATTCAAAAGCTTTAACTATTCTATCAACATCTTCATAAGCTGTATTTCTAGGATCTTCATAAGCAGGGATGTTTATCGCCCCAGCAATATGTCCTTTTTCATACTCTTCTCTACTTCTTAAATCAACAAGAATATAATCGTTAATGCCCTTATCCATTTTTACTCTTAGTGAATGCGGGCTAACGTAAACTGCATTTTCTGTTAAATAGAAATCTTTAATAAGCTCTTCTTTGCTTTTTTCTAGAACATAAAACTTGAAAAAGAGAAAGTTAAATAAGGATCCAAAAACAGCACCAATTACAATTCCTATTAGTAAAACTTTTAAGTTAAATTTTACCTTCATTTTAATTCACATCCAGATAGTTGAGATAGCGTTACTAATTGTTGAACCCCAACATAATTTTTGCCATTTATTCTCCAAGTAGGATAAGCATTTACTCCAGCAGCTATGCATTCTTGTCTATTTTTATCACAATCAACAAAATTTATGTGCTTGAAAGAGTTTCCAAATAACCCTTTTTGCATTTGACAATATTTACACCAGGTAGTTCCATACATTTTTACTTCTTTTTCAGTTAAGCATTTAGCGAATTCGTCATATTTTCCAACATTGATAGTAGGACTAACAAATATGTAGTAAAGTGTTATGGATAGCAATAGTGTTACAAAAACTATTATCAAAGTATTCATTTTTATTTTCATGAAATCCCACCTAATTTTATTTGCTTAATTCTTGTTCAATTATTTGTTCAAACACATTGTATGGTTGAGCTCCAACAACTTTTATTCCGTTTATGAAGAATGTTGGTGTACCAGAAACTCCATATTTTAAACCATCATTATAATCTTTCTGAACCTCGTTAGCATACTTTCCTGAATCTAAGCATTGGTTGAACTTTTGTGTATTTAATCCTAATTGTTGAGCATATTCTTTAAATTTAGATTCCCCTGCGCTTGACCATTCAAACTGCTTTTGAAATAGAATATCATGATATTCCCAGAATTTTCCTTGTTCATCGGCACATTCAGCAGCTTCAGCAGCCTTTTGAGCATATTGATGGAAGTTTAATGGAAAATCTCTATACACAAGTTTTACTTTACCAGTTTTTATGTACTTCTCTTCTATTTGAGGTAAAGTTTGAGTAGCGAACCTCGCGCAAAATGGACATTGAAAATCGCTAAACTCAACAATAGTAACTTTTGCATTCGGAGATCCTTTTACAGGGTCGTCGTCTAAACTAACTTCTATCCTTTGTGGTTGAGAAGGTTGTTGATCAGCTGCAGGTTGATTTCCTTGTAAAGGCTGAGTTTCTCCTATATTTCCTGTATTTATTTGATTGGTAGTTAATGCTACAAACTTTCCGCTTAAAGACGTTATATTAAAAGTGTTTACTACTGATAATATTATTGCAAGGATTACCAAAGCATAAAATATCTGGTCTTTTCCAATTTTTATAACAATTCCTCCCATCTTAGGTCACCAATAAGATTAATTAATAATTATATATACTATATATACTTTAAATATTTAAAATTATCTTCTTATTCAAGTGTGTCCAAAAATTCATTATAAAAGAAGTAATTCTGATGTAAATTCTAGCTAAATAAGCAAATTATTCTTGCTCCTATTCTGGTTATAGTGCTAGATATTAAGCTTGTTTTTAGCCCATTTCCCAGCCAATTTTTTAAAGAGCCAAATATTCCTTCACTAATTCCTCTACGCCGATATCGTTCCTCAAGTTTTGTTTTGAGATTCTATGTTTGTTCTAAATTTAATCTCAACAAAAATTTATTGAAGCAATGAAAAGCGTTTGGAAATATAAAATTAAATAAGAAGTTTATTTTTGAATTGATAAATTTAAAAAAAGCTTTTTCCTATATTCTTTTCTACTTTCTCATATTCTTTTCAAAATTTTCTATTTGATTTTTTGTATAAATTTCATATTTTTAAGATAATTACATTGCTCATACCTCGCCTTCTCCTCTCAACAATACCCTTAATTTCTAGTTTATCGAGAATTCTGCTTACTTTAACTTTAGAAAATCCACTTTTTAATATCAAATCACTCTGGAAAATAATTCCATCTGAATCACGAATTATTTCATAAATCTTTTTCTCTTCATTAGATAATGATTTTATTGCTTCTATTAATTTTGATCTTTGTTTAGCGATTTCTATTTCTCTTTGTTTTGTAGCTAAAATTAAAAATAATCCAAATACGCCAGTTATTGAAGCAAAAATATATCCCCAAACAGATTCTATTGGAATACTACTCTTGTATGGACAAGCTTCGGGTGGCAGAGGACAATTTTTGTGAAGCTCTAATCTTAGCTTAACTATTGTTTGAGTCATAGAGTAATTAATGAAAAACAAGACTAAAGATATTCCGATAATTATTATAACCAATATTTTTGTGTCTATTTTTAAAGCATGTATTTCCATTTATAAAAACCTCCTACCACATATAGCAATTAGTCCTTATAAATTTTTAATTTTCATAAAGAATCCAATAAACTTTTTTCATCTTCACTTAATCTATCATAAATTTCCCTCAAAACTTTCAATTCATTTTCTGATAAATCTGATACAAGAATATCTCCTTCATCAAATGTTCTTCCAGCTGTAGGCTCCTCCATACTTATCGCCACTTTATCACCCATTCTAATGTTATCTACATTTCTTCCTTCTTTCTGTATTTCTTTCACTTTACCCACATATTTACCATCTAATCTTTTAAGTCTAACACCACTTTTTAGCAAACCCGCTATTACTTCCACACCCACTATGCACGGATCCTTGGCATGAAAAATACATCCTTTCAGAACTTTAACTTTTACCGGATGAGCTATTTTTTCCATTTTTTCTCTTATTTCAGCTTCTTTCCTTTCTGCACACCAATTCTTGTAATCTTCAATAAGTCTGTAAATCACATTATTTACAAAAATCTTAACATTCATACTTTTTGCCAAATCAAGAATATCAGTATCAGGCTTAACATTAAAAATTAAAATAACTTTGTATATTTCTTCTTTTACAGTTTGCAATTCTACCAAATCTTGTTTTAGCACATTTCCAACTTCTGCTTTTCTTATTGGTATATTTTCTTCTGTTAACAATTTTACCATAGCTTCTAAGCTACCAAGTGTATCAGCTTTTACTATCACTCCTTCTATTTGTTTAGAAAATTGAATATCTTCCACATCTTTCTGTACAATTTTTTTAGCTTCCTCTATATCACTTTCACTTTTAACAACAATAAATGGCGAACCAGCAATAACATTTTCTAAATTAATTGCAGATATTTTTGCTCCTGCAGATGCTTCTATTTCTTCTATTGGTTCAAATTGCTTTTCAATTCTTAATTCTCTCAAAGGTTTTGGTTCAAAAATAGCTCTTACCTTTGTTACTATTGCTTCTTTCCCACCTATAACCAAATAATCACCCCTTTTTATTCTCCCATCGAACAAAACAACATCTAATGTTGTACCTAATCCTTTAGTTTCTTTCACTTCCAAAACCATTCCTTTACCAATATCCGAAAGTTTAAGTTTATCTTTCAAAAAATTTTGTGCTAAACCAGAAAGTATCATTAACAATTCTGGCAATCCTTCTCCAGTTATTCCAGATACAGGAGCTATAGCTATTTGTCTTGTAAAATTTTCAACTCTATCAAACCTTTCTGAATTAAATCCACGCTCAGCTAACTGAGAAACAATTGAATAAATCCTTTTATCCAATTCTTCTTTAACATCTTCTCTTTGTTTAGCAAATGTATCTAAAAAGCAAGCATTTTTATTTGGAAACCAGCCAGGTATTTTATCTATCTTGGTTGCAGCAACAACAAAAGGCACTTTAAACTTCTTTAAAAGTTTTAGACTTTCGTCTGTTTGCTCTTTAAATCCTTCAAAAATATCTATTACAAGTATTGCTAAATCTGAAACAGAGCCACCACGCTTTCTTAAGCTTATAAAGGCAGCATGACCAGGTGTATCTAATATTAACAATCCGGGTATTTCTAGTTTTATATTAAATTTTTCCAAAAGATTACCACATATTTTTTTAATAGTTTCAATTGGTACATAACTTGCTCCAACATGCTGTGTTAATTCACCTGGCTCGGATTTAGTTACAGTTGTTCCTCTAATTTTATCAAGTAATGTTGTTTTCCCATGATCTACATGCCCAACTGTTACAACTATAGGACTCCTAATATTTTCTTTCATATAAATCTCTAAAAGATAATTAGCTTAAGTAAAAACTTATTTACTCTTTCTTACCTTCTTTATTCTTAATTTCCAAAGTTTTCTTTAATTCCTTGCTTTTTGACAATTTCTCTATAAGTTCTTTTAAAACCTTTCTTCTCGCTTCTTTTTCTCCAGCAAATTTATATCCAGATTTCAAAGAGTAAGAAGATTTTGTCGGCCAAAATAAATATACTAATATTGCGACAATAGCAGCAACTATTATTACAATTGGGATAATTCCTGTAAATGTTTTTGTTATTTCTGCTAATGGAGTTTTATTTATTTTCTCTAATTCTTCTGTTAAACTTTTAGACAAATCTTTTATTGACCCAATATTTTGATAAGCGTTGAAATAATCACCATTTTCCAAATATGTTTGAGTTTGATTTAACTTTGACTTTAACTGTAAAAGAAGATTTTCAGCAATTGTTGTATTAAGATTTTTAGATTTGGACTCATTTATCATGTTTTCAAATGATAAAACTTTATTGGAATATTCTAAAAATGTTGAATTTATATAGGCTTTTGTTTTTTCATTTGGCAAAACCCTCAAAGTAAAATTAGAAGTAATTGTTATGTTTGAATTGTATGCTTTAAATATACCATTGTAATCTTTTATTGACGCAAGAGAAGAATTAAATGTAACTATGAAAACTGCACTAGAATTTCTTTCAAGTGTAACATTTTGTGAGCTTACTTTCCATAATTCTGGAGCTAATAAATCTATAGTAAAAATTATTGTTTGAGTTTCTGTACCACTATTTCTTATGGTTATTGTTGTTGTATTTGTAGAATTTTCAATTACCATTATCATTGACGGCGGATTAACAAAATCAAATTGTATTGAATATGGTAGAACATTCAGATATTGTGTAGCTGAAGATGATGTGTAGTTTTGATTTTCCGTGCTATTACAATCAAATCTATAGTATCCTGTTGGTAAAGTTGCAGTATAAGGATTTGAAATTGATGTAGAATTTTTGTATAGCGATACAGGAACTGGAACAGATGCAGAGCACGATACAGTAATTTGAGTATTATTATAAACTTGTAAAGAAGGAGTTATTGTAATTATAATGCTAGGAGTTGCTTTACTTATTGTGAAAATGTTTTTATCAGTGTAATTCCAGCTTCCAAAAGCATTTTTTCCGTATATTTTCCAATAATATGTTCCTGAGGGTAAAGTAATGTTATAAGTAGAAGTATTTGTTCCACTAGCTCTATTCATAGTATAATTAGTTGGTGTACCAGTATAGTTTAATTCTATGTAGCTAATTTCAAATGCATTTGGGTCATTTTCATCAAACCATGTAACAGTCCATGAAGATGGAGTTGTAGTATAACTAGAAGGTATGTTTGTAGAAATTGAATATTTTGGTGGCGGATAAATCACTTTTACTGTATAACTAACTCCTGAAGAATTGGTTGTATAGTTTGCATTTCCAGTAGCATTTGCAAGAAAAACATAAGTACTGTTTAATGTGAGTGAAGAATCTATGTATTGAAGAGGCGTACCAGCTCCACCAGAAGCTACTTGCGTATTGTTTTTAAACAAATAAATGGTTCCACCATTTGGAACTTTTGCGACTACAGTTACATTTAAAGGCGTACCATTAATTAATTCAATATTTTGATTAAGAATACCGTTAAAGTAAATGTCTATTGTATTTGCTGCAAGAGTAACATTAAAAGTTAATTGTCCTGTAGTATTGGAATTACCGCTAGTATCATTAGCATACCATTGGTATGTATAAATACCAGCAGCCAAGTCACTTATAGTTACAGAATATTTATTTGGAGCATAAGCATTTACAGTTTGATTTGTTCCATTCCAATTGAAAATAACTGTATGTAATGCTATGTTGTCATTCCATGTTATGTTAAATGTATAGTTCGCACCAGGAGAATAGGATATTGGAGAAGCCGGATTAGTAGATATTGAACTATAAATAGGAGATGAAACATCATTAACAGTAACTGTTACATTTGTTGAATTAAAAGTCGAAGCTGTATCTATTGTTGATATGTTAAAATTATAATTTCCAATTACACTTGCATTTACATTAAAAGAAAAATATTGAAAGCTTCCATTTGGTATATTAATATCCCAAACTAATGTATTGCCTTCTACATTATTTACTGGTGGATTTGAGTTTCCAAGATAAACAAATCCAATAGGCAAAGTTATATTTACATTTGTGATATTGTTTATAGCATCGGTATTGTTTACTGTAAAGTTTATAAGCGTTAAGATGGTTGCATTAATTATTGAAGGATTTACATATGAAGTAAAAGATGCTGCATGAACATTAAAGTTTATAAGAATAGAGAAAAGTAATAAGTATAAAAGCAAATACCCAAGCTTCATTTGATAGCACCTAAATTAATATTTTCAAATAATAAAAATTAAACATTTAAAGGTTAACTTTTTAAAAATAATTTGGTGAATAGCTTGAAGCTAAAGTTTGTAAAAGTTTCTAATGATTCTGAAGATCCGGAATTGAGAGAATTATATTTTTTATTAAATTCCCCTGATTACTTAAGTTCTTATTCAGTTTTAATACCAGAAGATATAGAAACTAAAGGAAATGAATATATAATTCACAAATATTTTTTCAAAATATTAAGCAAAAAATATGGAAAAAGCAATTTTATAGTTTATTTAGATTTTAAAGAAAGGAAAGATTTGGAGTTAAAAAGTAAAATTCATGAAATAGCACATTTGATTAATTGGTTATCCATGGATTTGGATGAAAATTTTTATTTAGAAGAACTTTTAGTTCATCCAGAAGATTTATTTATTCATAAAGATATAGAATCTCTCCCGAGACTTATTGAAAGAATTTATCTTTCAGGTGATAATGATGAGAAGACTTGAAATAAAGTATTATCCATCAAAAGGCAAACCAGGTAATTTAATGAGGAATGAAGTGCCAGATGAAGTTGTTGAAAAATTAGTTAAATATGCAGAAAAAGATTGTAGCAATATAAAGATTAGGTATAATCCTGAAGCAGAAATAGGTCCAGAAAATTATTTTGAGTTTATGTTAAGATATGGAGACAATTATATAGCTTTTATTGGAGATGAACCAATTGCCGATGTTAATTTTTATATTACTAACAACCTGCTAGGTGAAACTTTAGGTGAGCTTACATTTCTTTACACTAGAAGTGAGTGGAGAGATTTACATATAGGTTCTATACTTTTTCTTTATGCAATAAGGCAAATGGAATGTATTTATAAAGTAGAAAAAATTTATTTTACTATAGCAGACTATGCTGAACGTCCAAATATTCCAATGAGAAGAATTTGTGAAAAAGTACTTGGTATTAAAATTAATCCTAATGAAAAACACCCATATATTATTTATAAGACAGTTAACTCTAAATAATTTATGCCGAGGTGAATAACTCAAGGTCTGAATGAATGATGAAGATAGAATTGCCGAGGTAGTAAATACCTCGAACGCATAACCTGGTATTGCACCAGCCTTGAGTTAGTAAAGGTTAGCTGGCGTCCCTTTCGGGACTTGTGCGTTCGAATCGCACCCTCGGCGCAAGTTTTCAATTTCTTAGCCTTAAGGCATTTGTTCAGATATAAGCGCGAGTAAGGAATTAAAGATAAAAATTTGTATTTCTTTATTAGGTAGTATGAAACACAACAATTTAGATTATCTAATAAAAATGTATGTTTATCCTTTGCTTGAAGAAGAGTGCAAAAGATTAAAAATACCCAAAAATTTTATTTTAGGCATTTACGGATGCTATTGTAAAGATTTTGTAGTAGGGTATGTTGAAGAAATAAAGGAATCTGATAATCTAATTGGTGTTAAAATAAAGATAGGAGATTGTAATGAAAGTTTAAGATCTATATTAAAGGTATTTTTTCATGAAATGTATCATGTTAAGGAATTGTATAATGGCAAAAAATTATTTTTATCAGAATTGCGGGCAGATTTATATGCAGAAATAAGACTTTTGCAACTTGCTTTGAATAGGAGGAAGTATATTAAGCAAAAAATTTAATTATTTTTATTTTCTTGTTAGAATTAAAGTATTTCTTAAAAATGAAAAATAAAAATATAAAAATCAACATTTCAAGAATTTGAATTAAAATTAACTATTCTTGGGTTATAAAATTAAAAAGGCGATAACAATAAATATAACAATACACAAAATGAAATTTAAGAGATGAACAATGGCAAGAAAAGCAAAAAAATCCAAGGAAAAAGTTGAAAGTGTTAGTAAAAGAGGGCGTCCTAGAAAATCTAAGGCTATACCAGAAGTTAAAGTTTCTTCTCCTATGGAAAAAATTTCCATTCTTTCAAGATTCGAAGGAAATCCTATAATTTCACCAAATCCACAAAATGATTGGGAATCTTGGCAAACTTTTAATGCAGGAGCAATAATTTTAAATGGTAAAGTACATTTTCTCTATCGTGCAATTGGAAGTGATGGAATATCTAGATTTGGTTATGCTAATTCTAGGGATGGATTTCATATTGATGAAAGGCTTCCAAACCCTGTATATGAGCACCCATTAGTTAATAATAACCATAATTTTACAATTTATTCTTATGCCTCAGGAGGAAGTTGGGGTGGTGCTGAAGATCCAAGAATTACCAGAGTAGAAAATGAAGATAAACTATATGTTACTTATACAGCTTGCGATAATGGCTTAAGAGTTGCTTTAACTTCTATAAAAGTGGAAGATTTTTTGAATAAAAAGTGGAATTGGAAAAAAACTGTTATGATATCTCCTCCCGGCGAGATTAACAAAAATTGGGTAATTTTCCCAAAGAAAATTAATGGAAAATATGCAATTTTACATAGCATCACTCCAAAAATTTTAATTAGCTATTTCGACAATCTTGATTTTGATGGTAAAACTTTTATAAGTAGCGAATATGAACCAAGAGTACTTATTCCTAAAAAATATAGAGAAAAGAGAAGGTACGAAAAAGAAATTCCGGAAATTTGGATGAAAGGTGTAGGCCCACCACCAATAGAAACAAAATATGGCTGGTTAATTTTCTTCCATACAGTTGAAGAAGGTAAATATGTAATAAGAGCAATGATTACAAAATTAAAACAACCTGAAGATGTAGTTTGTATATCTAAGTCTCCAGTATTGAAACCAATGCAAACATATGAAAATCAAGGATTTAAACCAGGTATTGTTTATGCTTCCGGTGCTGTTGTTAAAGATAATAAATTAATGCTTTATTATGGTGCTTCTGATAATTATGTTTGTGTAGCAACAGCTAATCTTGATGAATTCCTTGAAGATTTGATAGGTGGTAAAATATAGATGCTTATACAAAGATACGAAAAAAATCCTATTTTAAAGCCAAAGAGCAATCATTCTTGGGAAGCTGAGGCGACATTTAATCCATGTCCGGTTAAAAAGGGAGATAAAATTTATCTTTTATATAGAGCTATTTCTTTACCACATTATCGCAAATTAACAAAAACTGTACAATCTGTATCTAGTATTGGTGTTGGTGTAAGTGATAATGGAATAGATTTTCATGATAGAAAAAGGCTAATAATTGCTGAAGAAGAATGGGAAAAATTTGGATGTGAAGACCCAAGAGTAACAAAGCTTGGTGATAAATATTTTATTTTTTATACCGCACTTTCTACTTTTCCTTTCACAGCAGAAGGAATTAAAGTTGGTGTAGCAATTTCTAGAGATTTGGAAAAAATTGATGAAAAGCATTTAGTTACCCCCTTTAATGCAAAAGCCATGGCACTTTTTCCTGAAAGAATAAATGGTAAAATTTTTGCTATATTTTCTATCCATACAGACAAACCTCCAACTAAAATTTGTTTAGCTTCATTTGATAAAGAGGAAGAAATATGGGATCAAAATTATTGGAATTCTTGGTATAAAAATTATGAAAAATATGCTTTACCTCTTCCTCTCAAACCTCAAGACCATATGGAAGTTGGTGCACCTCCTATAAAAACTAATGCAGGCTGGCTTTTAATCTATTCTTATATAAAAAATTATTTTGGCTCAAATAGATTGTTTACAGTTCAGGCAGCTCTTCTTGACCTAAAAAATCCTTTTAAAGTGCTTGCTTGCTGTATAAATCCGCTTTTAGTTCCAGAAGAATATTATGAAAAGATAGGGTATGTGCCAAATGTGGTTTTTCCATCAGGAGCATTATTAATGGGAAATAAAATTTATCTATATTATGGAGCAGCTGATACTGTTTGTTGTTTAGCGTTTATTGATTTAGATAAGTTAATAAATCGCTTATTAGGTAAAAGAAAAGTTGTAAATTTTCTTAGAGCTAAGGAAAATCCTATAATAACTCCAATTTCTGAGCATGCATGGGAATCAAAAGCAACTTTTAATCCAGGAGCAATTTACTTGAATGGTAAAGTTCATATTGTTTATAGAGCAATGTCTTGGGACAATACTTCAGTTTTAGGTTATGCAACTAGCAAAGATGGTATACATATTGATTATCGTTCTGAAAAACCTATTTATGTTCCTCGTGAACCTTTTGAACAAAAACTTGAACCAGGAGCTAATTCTGGGTGTGAAGACCCAAGATTAACATTAATTGGAGATAAAATTTACATGTGCTATACTGCTTTTGATGGAAGGAATCCACCCAGAGTAGCTTTAACTTGGATAAAAGTTGATGATTTCTTAAATCAAAATTGGAATTGGGCTAAACCAGTTCTAATTTCTGCTCCAGGAATGGATGATAAAGATGCTTGCATATTTCCAGAAAAAGTTGAAGGAAAATATTTCATAATTCATAGAAGTGGTGAAGATATAGATTCGGCATTAGTTGATAGTTTAGATTTTGATGGAAAGACTTGGATAGAAGAATATAGATGGGTTTCACCAAGAAAAGGATGGTGGGATAGCAAAAAAATTGGAGCTGCTGCACCACCAATAAAAACTAAAAATGGATGGATATTATTATACCATGGAATTTCTGATGATAATGTTTATAGAGTAGGGGCACTACTTTTAGATTTAGAAAATCCGACAAAAATTATTGGTAGAACACCCGAACCAATTTTTGAACCAGAGATGCCTTATGAAAAGCAAGGCGATGTACCAAATGTAGTTTTTCCTTGCGGAGCTGTGGAAATAAAAGATAATATATTTATGTATTATGGTGGCGCTGATAAAGTTGTTGGAGTTGCTACTATTAAAACCAAGGAACTTTTAAAAGCATTTGAAGATGTGTGAACTGCTGCCGGCTATTGTAGGTAGTTTCCATATTACTAAATGGGGCTTCTCGGCAAAAAGTTAAATTTATTTAAAAAACCAATAAAAACTAAATATTATGAAAGATTTTGTAAAAGTTGCAAATTTGGATGAAATAAAAGAAGGTAAAATGAAAATATTTTATGTTGAGGGAGAAGAAATAGTTTTAGCCAAAGTTAATGGAAAAATTTATGCATTTACAAACTTTTGCTCTCATGAAAATGGTCCACTTGGTGAAGGAAGCTTAAATGGAAAAATAGTAACATGTCCATGGCATATGGCACAATTTGATATAACTACTGGAAAAGTTGTTAATGTTCCATTCGACACAGAAAAATATGGTAAAGTTAAAGATATAGAAACTTTTGAAGTTAAAATAGAAGGTAAAGATGTATTTGTTAAGATTTGATAATTTTTTAAATATTTTCTGTTAATTATCTACAGTTAGTAACTGAAACTGAAATTATTTATCAGCAAAGCATTTATTTCAGCAATTCATCCAATATTCTTATAACTCTTCCATTAGAATTTACAAAATTTTTGCTCCACCGAGGTGTGTAATAATTTTCTTTTAATACAATATCCATCCCAAGATAATATGGTAATGCAAGATCAAAACTAAAAACATCACCAACAACAATTTCTGCACCAATTCTATTAAGTATATCATAATAATATGGCCTTCTCAATTCTATTTTCAATCCATCTACATCCAAATATCTATCAACTTTATCAAAATTTTCATCAACAAACATCTTTTTAGCATCGCCAATTACTTCAATATCTAATCTAGCTTCATTTAATGCTTTTTCAATTCTCGAACTTTTACTATTAGAAACTATTGTTATATCTGCAACATTTTTCAATTTTTCCAATACTTTTTTATCTCTGTTACTAATTTTATAAGGCATATTTCCAACAGAATTTGCAATCACGCTATTTAAAAAATTATTAAATTCATCATAATTGCAAAATCTGTAAATCTCATTACTTTTATACAAAAGCAATGCAGAAGAAGTATAAACTATATATGGATCTTCATCTCCAAAAGCAGAAACACATCCATTTACAATCCAACCATAGTCAGCTGGATTTTTCAAAACCTTCCTTTTAGCACGATTTAAATCTTTTTCCACACATTTTACATCAAGCCCTGTTTTTTCAGCTAAAGAATAAATTAGTGATTTTCTGTAAGTTTCTGCACGTCTTTTAATTGATACTATGGTTCCATCAAAATCCAGAATTAATTTCTTCATAAAATAAAAATCTCATTATAAAACTATTTAAGCTTTTAAATTTTTACAAAACAGGACTTGCATAAACTATTGTGTCGCCGCGAACAAGCATAGTTCCAAGCTTTATTCTACTGTCATTTTTTTGTACTTCAGCATCTTCTATCCAAATGTTCAAATGTAAATCTAAAGCTCTTAAAGTTCCTGTTATTTCTTCACCATTTTTAAGTTTAACTAAAATCTTTTTCCCCTTTGCTTTATCCAAAACATCTATTGGTCTTTCTGCCACATTATTCACTTTTGTTAATTTTAATTATAAAAACTAATATTTAAAGATTTATAAATTAAATTTTAAATTTATAAGGTTGATAAAAATATGGCATTTTGGCATGGCGATAGAGGCAGAAAAATAACAGGTGGAAAAATTAAAATAAGCAGAAAAAAGAGGTTGCGTGAATTAGGAAATTTACCCACTTATACAAAAGTTGGAAAAGATAAAATGATTAAAGTTAAAACAAAAGGTGGAGGAGAAAAGCTAAGGCTTTTAACAGCAGAATTTGCAAATGTTTTTGACAAAAGTTCTAATTCTGCAAAAAAAGTTAAAATACTTGATGTATTAGAACATAAAGATAATCCACAATTAACAAGAAGTAAAATAATAACTAAAGGCACTATAATAAAAACCGAAATTGGAAATGCTATAGTTACTTCAAGACCTTCTCAACATGGAATTGTTAATGCTGTTTTACTAGAAGAAAAGAAATAATTTTTAGTGTGGCAAAAATATAATAATCTCTATTAGAATCAAAATTACAATAAGAAGCTCCAGAAACACCATTCTTCTATTTTCTATTTGATTGTATGCCAATTGATATATTTCTTCCAAGGTTTTAAGCTTTTCTGATACTATATTATCCCATTCTTTAAGATGCAATCTTTCTGATATGCTTGAATAAATTTTTCCAACATACCAATCTCCGAAAAATTTAACAGAATTCTTAGTAGTTTCTATAACTTCTTCTATCTCTAATCTTTTTTTAGCAATCTCCATTGCAGTTTTTGTTGATATTCCGAAAATTATTGAGCCCAAACCAGTTTTCTTAATATCATTATAAGCCTTTTCTATTACACTATCAATTAGCGAATCATATGCTCTTAATTCCAAGAGCTGAAGATTTGCAAGCTCTATTGTTAATAGCTGATCTGAAAATTCTCCTTCAGGATCAATTATAAGCGCTACCGACCAATCAACAAGCACAATATCATCTTCATAATAAGATATTTTATATTTTAATGCACTTTGAATCTCATCATCAGAAATAATTTTCACATTAGGCTCATTTTTCAATATACCAGCAATAATTTTTTTATTTTCAGATACAAACTTATCCATAGTTTGTTTAGTTTCAATAAAATTTATACAAAATGTTGTGTATTCACCAGGAATAGAAGAAGCTCTGATTCCAGATATATGATCTTTTATACTTTCCACAACTTTTTCCACTATTTCTTCAGAAAAATTCCTCAAGCTTACTTCTTTATTTCTGTACTTTACTTTTGGTGTGGTATATTTTATCAAATCTTCAAATTCTTCTTCAACAGGAACTACTAGAGTTATTGATATAGCACCGACTTCATAAATTTTAATTACCACACTAACTTGTTTTTCTTTTCCAAAAAATTCCATGTTTCTTGTGCCTAAATTAACCAAGAGAGGAGCAGGTTTTATTGTTATATATTTTGGTGTCAGTCTTGTATAAGTTAATCCAACAATTTGTGTCAATCTATTCATAACTTTTTCTACTTTAGACAACTCTATTTCATCTCCAACATCGTATATGTATAAATAGTTTATTTCTCCCTTAACTTTCATCAGAACCACTAAAAAATATTTTTGGTATTTAAAAAGATATAGGATTTTTAATAGATATTGTAATATTTTGAATTACTAGCTATTATAATTAAACAAATCAATTTGAATTTTAACCTCAAAAATATATCGTTAAATTTCATGTGGGAAAAAACTTTAAATAAAACTTATCAAGACTTTCCCATACCTTTTAACTTTATCAAATACTCAGAAGCTGCAACAAAAGCTTTAGCTCCTTCACCAGCAGCAACAATAACTTGCTTTTCAGTTATATCTGTACAATCACCTGCAGCAAAAATTCCTTCAACACTAGTGTGATTATTCTTATCTATAATTATTTCTTCCCTATCATTTAGCTTTAACAAACCTTTAACAAAATCTGTGCTTGGCTTATATCCAATACAAACAAAAACACCATCTACATTAATTTTTTTCTCTTCGCCATTTTGAGAAACTTTAATTCCTCTCACAACGCTATCTCCAAATATTTCAAGTGTTTTTGTATTAGTCATAATTTCAACTTTTGGATGATTTTTAACAAAGTCAGCAACAGGACCTAAATGTTTTATTTCATTTGAAATTTCTATTAGGTAAATTTTTGATGCAATATTAACCAATTGAGAAACAGCATCTAATCCTGATCTGCCACCACCAATTACTGCCACATTTTTATTTTTAAATAATGGCCCATCACAATAAACACAAAATGATACTCCTTTACCGACATACTCAAGTTCACCAGGAACATTAAGCATTTTATTTATCCTACCAGTTGCTATTATTAATGCTTTTGCAAAATATGTGGAGTTTTTTGTTATTACATTAAATCCATTTTCTGCAATGCTTACTTTTTCAACTTTCTCAAACTTAGTTTCTATATTGAAACTCTTAAAATGTTCTTCAAATTTTCTTCCTAACTCAACACCTGTTATATAATGATAACCTAAGTAATTTTCTATTGGATATGCGTTCATGTTTGTTTGCCCACCAATATTTTCAGTAATAACACAAAAATCTAGTTTTTGCCTTGCTGCATAAATAGAAGCTGCTAATCCGGCTGGCCCACAACCTATTATAATCAAATCATATTTGTCCTTAGCAGGTTTTTCAACAACTTCTAACTTTTGCTCCTTTTTAGCTTGCTCTAAAGTATTTATTGTTTTCCAATACTTTAATGCAAATTTCATGAAATGGAAAAATAGTTTTAACTTATACCAAAAATTCTTCAACATAACACCCTAACTCCAAATAAAATTAATTCTAGTGTTATATAAATTTTTTATTTCTCAAATCTTTTAACAAAGTTTGCAAGATAAAACACAGTTTATATAACATACCAAATTCAGATTTTTATTAACAAAGTGGTATTTTTGGAAATCTTTTATGCAATAAAGCATCTAAACCATAGGCTCTTCCTGCAGAAACTAAGAACATGAATAACTGTCCGCCAAACATTATTAAATTGATTCCTGCAGTTGAAGGTGAAGTGTGGCCTGCAGCCAAAAAGAATGTAACATTCAATCCCATTCCAATGATGCTCGCTGGTCTTACAAATAAACCTAATAGGTATAGTAAACCTATTGTAAATTCAGAAATAGCTACTGTTGTGAGAATTATGCCAACATTTGATGCTGCTACATTCTTTAAGAAACCAACCATAAAAGGATAGGGATTTTTTTCACTCCAAACCTTACTAAATACATTTTCAAATTGTTTGAAGTAAGTGGTAGAAACAGTTGCTATACTTTGTAATTTTTCAAAACCTGAGTTTAGCCACTCGTATGCAAAAAAAGTCTAAGGATAAGTATAGCAATGAACACAAATTGCAAAGGTGCAACAAAATCTTTAAATTTCACTCTAATTACCACCACTTATAAATTATATTTTTAATTAATATAAAGCTTTTATAGGACTAAGCCAATCAGTACACTGTGCTTTATTGACACGAATGGATAATTGCTTTCCCCTTAAAGATAAATAGAAGCAACATAAATAAAAAGATTAAGAAAAACCTTCATGGATAAATTTATATATTCAAAATTAATTAAAACATAATTATAAGAACAGCTCTATTAACATTGTTCTACATTTTTATATCATTTTTACCGCTCGTTGTTGCGCATCAAGAAGCTGCTGGTGGAGGAATAAGCACAACGATGGTCAGGCATGTTGCTGTTATAGTAATTACAATTACTGTAGTAGTTCTTGGTTTAGGAGTAGCAAAAACGAATAAAACTTTATACTACATTATAGGTGGAGTTGCTCTACTAGGATTATATCATTTATTGGAGATTGTAGGTGGAGAAGCTTTCGAATCAATAGAGCATGATGTGGAACATGTTTTGACTTTCATTAGCATAGTTCTAATCGGTTTTGGAATTTACAAATTAAAAAGAAAATAATTAACATTTTAAATTTAAGAAGTAAAGTACATGGAACAAATAGACTAAAACTTGGACTTATGTTTTTCTGTAAAAGTCTTTATTCCTTCTTTTTTTATAGTAAGAGTCGCGATTGCCCTCGAGGGGATTTGAACCCCCAACCTTCGGCTTAGGTTCAGCAGAATAAATCTTACGCCGCTGCTCTTTTTGTTTAAAAGCTCCAAGTTGAGCTACGAGGGCATAAAATTAATTTACAATTAATTGAAAATAAACAATTCATTTGGAAGATTTTGTTATATTTAAGCCTTTACACAAAACCCATCCTGCCAATACAGGCTTTTCAGCTTCCCACCATTGTATTTGTTTTCTTTCTTTTGAAATCAATTGAATATTTTTCAGTATATTTTTCATATTATCGCTCAATCTTATCCCTTTTATAGGTTTTCCGAGCTTACCATTTTTAATTTCAAAAATAGCATCTCTTGGTATTGTAGAGAAATCTCCTGCCCGATGATCTCTAAATCTTGTATACCATGTATTTGTTAAATATAAACCATTTTTAATTTCAGAAATCATTTCTTCCAAGCTACTATCACCTTTTTCTAAAACCAAATTCCAAAAACTTGGATAAACAATACCAGCATTTCCGGTAGGCTCAGCATTAAATTTTTTGGCAGTAGAAGTATTATGTAAATAAGTTTTTAGAATTCCCCTATCTATAATTTTTGTAGTTTTTGTTGGTCTACCTTCTTCATCAAATAAAACTGAACCAAATCCATTAGGAAGTCTACCGTCATCAATTATTGTAACATTATTGTTAGCAACCCCTTTCCCTAATTCACCAATTAAAAAAGACATACCAGAATCTACTTCAAATGCAGAAAATGCATAGAACATATAATTAAACAAATTTGCCATAAACATTGGACTAAAAATTATATCATACTTACCAGCAGAACCGGCTACAGGATTTTTATATTCATTAACCATTTCTCCCGCTTCTTTACCTGCTTTTTCTGGATCAAAATATTTAAGAACTCTTGAAACAGAAACAGAATGTGCTGATTCATCTTTTTCTCTAAAAGCTCTTATAGAAATATTTATTCTTGTTCCTTTTTCTCTAGCACTTATTCCATTAGAAGTATATTTGTATCTTGTATACATGCTTGAATACAAAACACCAGCACATCTTTTAGCACCTTCTGATAAAGCAGCATTTATAGCTTCATGAACAAAATCTATATTTTCTTCAGAAAGCTTTGTAATTCTTTTATCATAACAATCTTTCAGTTTACCATACTTAAAGTTGCCACTAGCTATACCATAATAATCTTCTTTTGGTTTAATCATTTTTGCCATTTTAATCATTCGAGCTAAAAATTTGTCTATGTTTTCTTTTGTTAAATTCCAATCCTTAGATACAGATAAAAAAGTTTCTGATGGTGAAGGATTTTTTAGTGAACTAGAAATAAGCCTTTTACCAACAGAAAGAAATACTTCTACATCAACAGTTTCCCATTCTGTATTTAAAACTATTTCATTGTTAGCAAATCTAATTTGTTTTGTATTACTATTAATGACAGTAGCAATTATATCGTCCGCTCCTAAATTTAAACCTCTTTTAACTATATATTCAGCAATTTCCATAATATCAGCTTCCAATTGGTATTTTTCTCAATCTAGCATATGGTCCACCCATCCAAACTGGTATTGGATCCATAGGATCTGATTTTCCGCATGTACCAGAAATAAATTCTAAGTCTTTGCTTAAAGCATCTATACTTGAATAAAAAGTTGGTGTTTGAATTTCTAACTTAGGCGATCTAACTAATTTTTTCAATTCCCCATTTTCTATGCTATAACATTCACAACCAACATATTTTGCATTGTATCTTTTATCATCTATATTCCATTCATTATAACTTTTTATGAAAACACCATTTTTTATTTCTTCAATTAATTCTTCAAAAGTATAATCACCAGGAAGCATAAAAGTGGTAGACATTCTAACTATAGGCTCTCTATTATAATCAGACGCTCTTGCTGCACCATTACTTTTTATACCAAAAAGATATGCTGTTTCACGATTATGTAAAAATCCATTTATTACACCATTTTTAATTAATATTCTTCTTTGTGCTGGTACACCTTCATCATCATACTCATAAAAACCATAACTATTTTTTATTCTTGGGTCATCAACAACAGTTACAATATCACTTCCAATTTTTCTTCCAACAAAATCTTTTGTTAAATAAGTTTCTCCTGCTTGTGCAGCTTCTCTTCCAAAAATTCTATCAGCTTCACCAGGATGACCACATGATTCATGCATTGCTATTCCAACCAATTCCGGACTTAAAACAATATCTCTAACTCCCTTCTTAATAGGTTTAGCTTCGTTCAAAATCTTTATCAGAATTTTAGCTTCATTCAATATTCTTTCTTCAAGATTCCATTTTTTTATTATTTCCCAACCACCGCTTTCTCCAATTGGATAATATCTTTGCTCGCTATCTTTTCCTTTAACTGCAATCAAGCTGTAGAAAAAGAAAATTTGTGGTATAGTAGCGCTTATTTCTGCACCTTCGTTATTTACATAATATTTTTCGGTTTTACTTGTAATAAGCTGGAAGAATCTAGAAGGTATGCTTTCTTTAATTTCAGATAACTTTTTTTCTATGTCAATCAAATAATCAATCTTCTCTTTAGAATCAACATCAAACAATTTAACCTTTTCCTTAACTTCCCATTTGTCTTGATAAGCTTTTTCTTCTGATAATCCTATTTTTTGCTTATTTTTTCTAGAATAAACCTTAGCCATTTTAATAGCTTCAATTACCTTATTCTTAACAATACTTTTATCAAATTTATTTATAGCAACAAATGACATACCACCATTTACTAATACTCTTATTCCAATGCCAATACCTTCAGAAAAAACAGAACTTTCTGGTATACCATTTTTTATTATGTAACCATCTTCCTTAGAATTTACTAATCTAGCTTCAGAATATTCTGCACCATTTTTTAAAGCTATATTTACACAAAATCTTGCAAAATCCTTGAAATAATCTTCCATAATAATTCTATTTCATTTTCTTTAAATTTGAAAATTATAAAAAATAATAGATTTGTGGGCCCAGAGGGAATTTCAGCTTTTAGCATTTGAACCCTCGACCGTCTGGTATCACTAAACATTAAGAGCTTCAGCTTTATATCAGCCGCTCTGCCAATCCAGTCTTATAAGATTGCTGAGCTATGGGCCCATAATAAATGATTTTTGATTATCTAAATAATTTAATTGTTTTTTCCTTAATTCTGTGAAAATTTAACTTACAGGAGAAATGAAGCTGGTTAATCCGCTAAGAGAAACAAAAACAAAAACAGAAATTAGTGTGAGGAAAATCATACCCTTTGTCAATCCAGAGGTTAATGTTTTTAATATTTCTAAAGGATCTTCACCGTATTGTAATCTTGACAGGTAATCAGCAATTATAAAAACAATTTCTATCATATAAATACTAACCACTATAGTGAACCATTCTATCGGAATTATATCTTTAACATTAACCAACACATTCAACATTGTAGATGATGCTAATGGAACTTGTGTAGATAAGCCTGTGAGATTTTCAAAAATTTTAGATAGAGAATAAACAATATTTGTCATTAAGGCAGCGAGAGCTATTGTTATTGCACATGCTACAGGAACCATTATTGTTAGCATGAAATTCATTTCAGATGTAGATTCTTGTAGAAGCTCTCTCATGTATATTTCAACTTTGTTTACAGATTTAAGGTAGTTTGATATAGAAATCATTGCAACAGCTGTTGCAGCACTACCTTTTCTCAAAGATTCTGTGAGTATTTTAAGAATGTTAAAAATAAGTTTTGATGGATAGTATTTAATAACACCAAGCTCTTCATCAAAAAATGCTCTTTCTAGAGTAAATCCAAATTTTTTTATTCTATCCAATGCCATAGAAAACAAATTTGATATTTTTAAGTTTTTTATTTTCTTAGTTAGTTTTTCCAAGGATGTTTCTACAGAATAACCTGAACCAAGGACTAAACCAAATTCATACAAAGCTGTAGTAAATTCCATTTCAACTTCTTTAATTTCTTTTTGAATTTCTATGTTTTTTCTGTAAGAAAAATATGAATATAAGACTATTGCCATTACTATACCCCATGATATTGTTAAACCACCAATTATTTTGTATACAGAAGCTGGATCTTCTGAAGAATTTATTAAAAGTATCCCAAGAATAATAATTATCCCACCTACTATAATTGAAATAGGAATAAGAGGTATGCTTACATATCCTTTACCTATTTTTATTTTATAATATCCAATTTTATGAGCATCAGGATGGCTTGATATATCTGTTTTAGAAAAACTAAACGGTCTTGTCATGAGGGTTTGTTGCATAAGCCAATAAACAGTTATTGGTAATAAAATATTGTACAAGATTATAAGTAAAGTTGGTTTTATTGCTTGTGTAAGAAATATGGTCATTACTGGAAAAAGTATTACTGTAAGAACAGGAAGCATTATACCAACATAATTTATTAATGTTACGGGTGTTGTTAATTGAGCAGCATACTTTTTCATCCTTTCCATATTTCTATCAAGCAGTAAATTTATTGCTTCTTCATACATTCTGTTTCTTTCAGGTTCTGTTTTTAATGTGGATGTTCTGATTATATCTATCGCTTCTGCAAACTCTTCATTTTCTTGCCTCCACATATCTGAATAAAACTCTAAAGCTTTGTCTGCATTTTCAAACTTTCCTATTCCCAAGTCCCATGCTAATTTTTTTAGACTTCTTCCAACAGGACCAGTTATATTTAATGCAGCAAACATTAATGCATTTTCTAAGCTCGGAACTATTCTCAAAGAAACTATCATGTACAATACTGATAAAACCAAATCGGAAGATGCTTGTATTCGGTAGTATCTTACATTCAATGAAGGATACACTGTTAAATAGTAAGAAAATCCTAAGCCAGATGCAAGTAAAAGAATTCCAAATAATGTTTGGTTGAAAATAAATAGAGGAATTGAAATTAATACTGATAGTAAAGCTAAAAATATTGCTGCAGAGTATATGCTTTGTACTTTAACTCTTGTTTGTGTAAATTCAAGTTGTTCCAAAACTTTTTTTTCTGTTTCTTTGCTTATAGGTATTGGTACTGGAAATTTTCCAAATATATTGCAAACTGTTTCAAACCATGTGAATTTTTCTTTTTTAAGTTCGGCTTCTAAATATCTTAAATATTCTTTTGATATGGGCATTTTCAATCTAAAATATTTTATGTTGGAGTAAAAATATTAGAATTAAGTTAATTGGATTTGAAATTGCACTTTTACATTTTTAAATAGTAGTTAACATATAAATTACAAAATAACAAAAAAATTTATTATGAAAAAAATTCACTTAGGAGATAAAGGAATTACAAGAGTATTTGAAAAACAAATTCTTAAATCAGAATGCTCTATAGAAGTTCTCGGTAATTTAGATGAACTAAATAGTTATATAGGCTTATGCAGATGTTTCAATAGAAACAAATTAATAGGAAGTATTTTAGAAAAAGTTCAAAAAGATTTGTTTTTAATAGGTTCGGAAATAAGTTATTGTGTATCTGGAAAAAAATCAAAATCTTTAATTAAAAAAGATATGTTAAATTTTCTTGAACAAAAAATAAAAGAAATAGAAAGGCAATTACCAAAACTAAGCAGATTTATTTTGCCTAACGGTACAGAATTAGCATCGTTTCTTCATGTAGCAAGAGCAGTGTGTAGAAGAGCTGAGAGAAGCATAGTTAAATTATCAAAAGAAGTTAAACTGAATGAAAATGTGATACCTTATATTAACAGATTGTCTGACTTGCTTTTTTGTTTAGCAAGACTTGCAAACAAAATTAGTGGTGTGGATGAAATTGAGTGGAAAAATTAGTAAGTTTTTTGATATTTTTAAACAAATATTTTCAAGAAATCAAGAAACAAAATTTAAAGTTAAAAGTTTTGATATAATTGGATCAAGAGAAAAAGCAGTTGCGATAATAGAAGTACCTGAAAATTTTAAAGGGGATGTTGGAGAAATAGCTTCAGAAATTCTAAAGAGACATAAAAATGTAAAATCTGTTCTTAGAAAAGTTTCTGAAAGAAAGGGTAAATATAGACTTAGAGAGTATGAGTTAGTTCTTGGCTCAAATAACACAGAAGTTGTACATAAAGAATACGGATGCCTTTTCAAGCTAGACCCAAGAAAAGTTTATTTTTCACCAAGAGAAGCTACAGAAAGACAAAGGATAGCAAGTCAAGTTAAAGCTGGTGAAACAGTTATGGTAATGTTTTCTGGAATAGCACCATATCCTATACAAATTTTAAAAAAGCAACCTAAGGTAAAAAAAGTTATAGCTGTAGAAATAAATCCTGATGCTGTTAAGTATGCGATAGAAAACATAAAACTGAATAAAATAGAAGAAGGTAAGATTGTACCTATATTAGGTGATGTTAAAGAAATATGTCCTAGGTTTTATGGACTTTGTGATAGAGTTGTTATGCCTTTACCACTTGGTGCAGAAGATTATTTGGATATAGCAATTAGATGCTTAAAAAAAGAAGGTGGAATAATACATTTTTACAATTGGGGTAAGGAAGAAGATCCTTACACAAATGCTATTAATCTAATAAGCAAAGCTACAAAAAAATTAGATAGAAATTATGAAATACTGAATGAAAGGAAAGTTCTCCCGTATGCCCCAAGAGTTTACAAAATTTGTATAGATTTTAAGGTATTTTAACATTTAAATAAAAAATTTTCTTACAAAATTGTATGTTTTTTCGTAAATATTATATGTTTTTGTGAAACTATTTGTATATTGTGCAAATATTTAAATACTTTTTAAGATAATATAATTGTATGGCTCTTAAAAAGAAGGATAGGGAAATATTAAAAATACTTCAAAGTAATGCCAGACTTTCTGTTAGAAATATAGCTCAACAACTAAATATGCCACCAACTACAATTCATTCTAGGATTAAAAAAATGGAAAGAGAAGGTATAATTAAAGGCTATACTGTTATTTTAGATGAAAAAAAACTAGGAATTTTAGCAAAAGCATTCATATTTGTTTCTTTATCTTCAAAATACAAAAAAGCTAATTTAAACTTCATTGCATCAAAAATAGCAAAGTATCCTCAAGTACAAGAAGTTTGTGTAATATCAGGAGATTGGGATTTAATTATAAAGTTAAAATCTAATAATACAGATGATATAGGGAATTTTGCTTTAAATCTTAGAAAAATAAATGGTGTGGAAAAAACATTTACTTCTATAGTATTCGAGACTTATAAAGAATTACCAAATGTTGTGTTGGTATAATAGTTATTTTTATCATATAGTCAGTAATTATTTTGGTGAGTAATAAGAATTAAGAATAAATACTTTTATTCTACTTATATTTATTATGCAGACTTCAATAACCAAACTTGAAAATGGTCTTTTCGTGGCAATTTGGCCTTTCCCAGCATTAGAATCAGTTGGTATCGCGGTTGGTGTAAGATACGGCTCTGTTGACGAAAATCCTGAAATAAATGGTTCAGCTCATTTTTTAGAGCATATGCTTTTCAAAGGAACGAAAAATAGGACATGGAAAAATATCGAGGAAGAGATAAGAGAAATTGGTGCATACATCAATGCAGAAACAGATTACGAATCGACTATTTATATGATAAGATCGCATAATACATATTTTGATAAGGCTCTGGATATATTGTCTGATATGATAAAAAACTCTACTTTACCTGAAAAAGAATTTGAGTTAGAAAGAGGACCTATAATTAATGAGAATTTAATTTATGCTGATAATCCTTTGTTTTTTGCTAGAGATTATCTTCCTAAAATTTTGTTCAAGAAACATCCTGCAAAAATGCCTATTGGAGGCAATAACAAGACTATTAAAAAAATATCTAGAGATGATCTTTTGGAAATATATAGAAAATACTATACACCTAAAAATACTGCTGTTGTAATTTACGGTGGTATTAAAAAGGAAGATGCCTTAAGTAAAGTTTCAAAATATTTTAGTGACTTTGAAGGAGAGTATACACCAATAACTACACCTATTGCTAATGAAGAACAAGTCAGAAGAGAGAAAATATTCGAGAGAGTTGGTACTAAGCAGGCTCGAATAGCAATAGGTTTTAAGTGTAGTGAGTTTAGAAGAGGATTTAATGATTTAATCGAAGAACTTGCGCTTGATGTTGTTAACGATTGGTTATCATATACACTATTTGAAGAGGTGAGAGAAAAAAGAGGTCTTGCATATGATGTTGGAAGTAATCACTATTCCTATAGTACATTTGGATTCATTGCTGCTGAAGCTGGTATAGAACCTAAAAACATAGACATAACTAAAGAAGTAATTCTAAAACAATTTGAAAAATTACAGAAAGGTGAGTTAAGCAAGGAAGAAGTTGATAAAATTAAAAACAAATTAAGCATAAAAAATAGAATGCAGAGAGAAAACACACTTGCCATGGCTAACAGTATAGCATTTTCGCAAATAGTTTATGGTGATGCTACTCTTGTAGAAACATTTCCAGAAGAAATAACTAAAGTAACATTAGATGATGTAAGGAAAGTTTGCAATAAATACATTGATGTAGACAGATATGGTATGGTTGTCCTAAAACCTAAAATTAAAAAATAAATGCCTTCTATTTTTTATGTTGGTGCAAGTTTCAAATAAATTTTAAACAACAAATTTAATTTAAAGCAGGAGTCGCCTAGCCTGGTCAATGGCGCAGAAATTTGCGTATGCTTCAGGAGTCTGTGGCTTAGTGCCTTCGCAGGTTCAAATCCTGCCTCCTGCACTAATAAACATAAAATAAATTTTAGAATTAACAAATGATTATTATATGAGGATACTTACTGAAGATGAAATAAAAGAAAATTTAAAATACATTGACGAATGGAAATACAAAAGAAACAGCATTGTTAAAAATTTAAAAGTTAAAGATTTCATGACTGCCATTAAACTTGTTAATACTATAGCTCCAATAGCAGAAAAACTTGAGCATCATCCAGATATAGAGATTAAGAATTACAATGAAGTTATAATAAAGTTGACTACTCACGATGCTAAAGGTATAACAAAATACGATTTTGAACTTGCAAAGAAAATAGATAAAGCGATTAAAGATTTTTCAAATACCAAACCAACCTGAAATTCCACCTTTTTGCTTTTCTTCTAAGTCACCACGCTTTTTAAGTATTGCCAAAACCTTTTTTATATTATTTTTTGCTTTTTCTGCTTCCTTTCCGCTATCGCCGACACCAGAGCTATTTCCAACTCCAACTATTATAATTTTTCCTTTACCTTGTGTTTCATCAATATTTTTTTCAACCAAGCTAATTACTTTACCTACAGAATTCAAAACCTCTTGCTTCATCGGCATAATAGCTTCTTCTTGACTCATTTTGATTATTATACTATCTAATGGTATGTCATGCTCAACTGCTAAATTCTCAATATAACTTTTATCAACACCAATTCCGCCTATAGCAACACCAACACCTTCAGCAACACTTCCTGTTCTCTCACCCTCTAATTTAGCAGCAGCATCAATAGTTATTATTTTTGCTATTTTTTCTCTTTTTACTATTCTTTCTACAGTTTTACCCAACTTTCCTAATCTTCCACCTGGACCCATAGCTTTAACAATTATCACATCTTTACCTCTAATTTTTTTCCTACAAATAACTGTTTCATATTCAGTCCTTTTTACTTTGCTATTTCCTATAAGTTCTGCAGCTATTAAAGGTCCTATGCTATCACCAATGCACCATCCATTTATCAATGCTTCCGTTCCTTTTGAAAAAGCTTTTGCTAGTCTTTCTATAAATGGTATTTGCATTTGTAGAACCATAGCTAATTGCAAGCTTTTTGTTTTTCTTATAAGCTCTGTAAAATGTCTTAATATTTTACCCAATTGATTAAGTGCAATTGCACCTGCTAATCCCATCATTAAATTTGCTTTAGATTCCTCATCTAACTTAGGAGCTATTTGTTTTACAAAATATTTGAACTTTTTTTCAGACAAATCGCTTATAAATTCTATTTTTTTAATTATTCCAAAAGGATCAAGACTAACAGGCTCGATAGCAAAAAATTCCATGAAATTGTTGATGCTTTCTTTAATTTCTTTTGAAATTTTACTGTTTATTTTTCTAATTATATGTCTTTTTGCTGCGATAGTCATGTTTTCTATTTCTCTATAAATTTGGTCTAATTTTATCAATATTTGTTGCAACATTATTCGGGGGTAAAGAAAAGATAAAAGTATTATTGCAAATATCCAAACAAAAGTACCCAAAAAATCAGAACTCTGGGCAAGCATAAATGTATTCTCCATAAATATCATATCTTCTCTTCTAAAGATTAATATTGTTTAATTTTTAAATATTAAATAGATGCTTATGGCTTTATTTGACTGGAAATCTGTATTTGTTTTAGCTTTAATTGTACTTATTGGATGGTATTTATTCACAACAGAAAGCGGAAGTAATTATCTTAATTCAATAAAGTCAAAAATTATTAATTTATTATCTTCTTTAAATCTTCCTATATTCGGCTCCAGCATACCAAATGTAAAAACAGGCAATACAACAATGTATCTTTTTGTTCAAAGCAGTTTGTTTGATGGCAAATCATTTTATTTGAATAATTCATTATTTGAAGGTGTTGGTTCTTGTGACTTAAGTATTTCATCTACTGTAAATGTTACTTCACAAAACATATCCATAAGCATTATTAATGGAAAAGTAAATCTTAAGCATGAAAATGATAAAATGAAATTAAATATTCAAGGTACATCTAAAGGTATTAAAATACTTGGTGAAGGTGATAATAAAATTTATCCAGCTGGCGAAAAAGGATTTGATATAAGTGTTGAATGTTTATCAAAAGATTTCACCATAACAAACATATTAGAAAGAAAAATAGTTTTAGAAGGTGCTAATGGAAATTTATCTGGCATTAAAGGTAGCAGGCTTCTTACAAATGATAAATTAGAAATAAATGGTTTCTTTGGCAATATGAAATTTATGGGAAATACAACAAATTTAAATGGAACAATACTAAATATATTTTTAAATGGTAATGAAGCTAATATAATTTTACAGTGAGGTGATAAATAATGATAGGAAAAATTTTGAAGAAAATAGGATTTGGGAAAAAAGAAGAACCAAAAGAAATTTCAGTAGAGGAGCAAGAACAAAATATTAATCCTATAAATATAAGAGTAGATAGCTTGACTGGTGTGGCTGACGTAGATAGAGTAACAAAATTTGTAAAAGATGGTAACATACTTTTTTTAAAACTGAAAGAATTACAAAGAAGAGATGCAATAGAATTTCAGAACACTTTACAAAAAATGAAAAGAGTATGCACACAATTTAATTGGGATGTAGTAGCATTAGAAGATGGATATTTAATAGTTACACCACAGTTTGCTAAAGTTGAAAGATAATTGAAGGTAAGAAATGAATTAAATAAAATTTCATTAGGTGAAAATATATTCATAACATACATAAGTGATATTCTTAAATCATCAATTTTCCACTTTATCACAAAAAATTTTTAATTCCATTTCTTTCATTCTTGGCTTATGCTCTTGAATTTTATTTTTCTCATAAATATGAATCACTTTATGTCCCAATAAAACTAAAGCTTCTGCTATATACCTTCTATGACATCTAAATGGCACAATTTCTGCACACATAATTGCTGTATTTTTGGCATCAACAATTTGCAACAAATTTTTAACTGCATTAAAGAATTCTTCTGTTTTACTAAATGCTTCATACCCTTCTTTCCTGAATCCACCCAATTCAGGATAGTGAAAATATCTTATTCCAACTTTTTCCAATTCCCTTTCTAAAATTTCTTTATTAAACCATGGAAATTTTTTACTTGTAGGAAATTTTCGAACATCAACCAATATATCTATTTTGCAATTTTTTAAAACATCTATAAATTCTTCAAGCTTTCTTGTGCTATGACCAATAGTGTAAATTATCATTCATTATCTTCAGTTTCTTCTCTTTTCAAAGTCTTAGATAAATCTCTTATAAGCTTTCTCACATATTCTCTCATTTCATAAACTTCTTTATCAGATACTTTATCAAATTTTTTCTCGCTAACTAACTTTCTCATATTTTCAATCTTGTTCCAAATATTCCAGTAATTTTCATTAACTCTCTTAGTATCAATAAAATCTCTCTTAAATGCTTGATCAATTGGCATACCTATTCTGCTTTCTATTTCTTTTACAAGCTTAGAAAAATCTACATCAGGAGAATATGCTTCATCTAATTCTTTCGGCAATTTTATTTTATGCAAAGTTTTTAATGCAGTAATAGCAGCTTTTATCATTACTTCATGTGTACGCTCTAAAATTTTTTCACGCTTTCTAATTTCTAAAGCATTTAATAAACTAAACATCTTTTCTATAAACTTTTCACTTCTACTTATCCATTCATCAACAAAAGCTCCACTTACGTCTGTTAACTCTTTATGTTCAATTTTTTTCCTAATTTCAACTATCTCTTTTAACCAATCAGCATATTGTTTTTCAAGTATTCCTGGTTCAACCAAATATTTCATGACATCATCATAAGCTTTGCTTGGCACAGGTGGAGGCAAACCCATAAACATAAGAACAGCTTGAGCTGTATTCAGTATAGCATAAAAACAATCTTCTGCTAACATTAGCAACTTAACAGTTTTTGCTCTCATTAATTTTTTAGGCGCTCCTTCCATATAGCTTTCTATTGCTTCTCTTGTTCCAGAAATCCTTCCGGATAAAAGCAAGTTTTTCCACGGTGTAAAAAAGCCTGTATCGAAAATAGGAATACCCTCTTTTATAAAATTATAAATAATCGGATGACCTACACGAGCATAGTCTGTAAATTCTGTTAAAGTATAGCTTGGCTGTACAGAAATTAAGCTTACTTTATTTTCTTGCCCAGTTATAGGATCTTTAATTGTTATAACAGCTTCTGGTATTTCTTCTGCTATTTTCTCAATATCTTCATCTATTTTATCTTGAAGCTCAGGAGTTAATTCTCCTGTTGTATCATCAAGTATAACAAAAACATCTATATCGCTTGTTGGCTTAAATTCTTCTCTTGCAACAGAACCCATCATTACAATTGCTTTAACATATTTCCCATATTTCTCTAAAACTTTTTCTCCAAATTTTCTCACAACTTTTAATCTTTCTTCTTTTAAGCTTAAGCCATCAGTCATTTACTACACATTTAAAGATTAAGTTTTTAAGTTTATATTGTTTAAACTTCAGCAAAATTCTTATCAAAAAATTATTTTTTACGTTTAGCAACAAGTTTGTACTCTTTACTCAATACTAAATTAATCACAATTCCAACAGTTGCAGAAACTAAGGATATTATTGCTATCAGAAACAATATAACATATTTTGTTTCAAGCGGCTGGTATATTGCGGGTGAAAGCAAAGTTAAAGATACCATTGTTGTCAATATAAAAAACAATATAGTTATAGGCATAAGCTTTATCAATTTATCCTTCATAATAAATATTTCTATTTAGTTTTAAATTTATATTTAAATGAAAGTTTTCATTCTAATTTACATTATTGTTGCAATAATTTCTTTTGCTTTAATTTTATACAATTATAAATACTTTGGTGCTACAGATAACTACATTCAGGAAATTAAAGAAGTAAATCAGCATATTTTTAAATCTAACACAAGCATCGAAATAAATATTACATCCTACACGCCTTTACTTTTTGAAAACATAAGATTTGGGGAAATGCCAATAAAATTTTATTTGGATATAGATAGTGCTAAAAACATTCCGTGGTTCAGAGATTCTAATATAGAAAATGTTTTAGAAGCATTTGATATATGGAGCAATTTAACTAATAGAAAAATATCGTTTGTTAGAACTTTAAACAAGTCTGATGCTCA
>Ga0079992_142176_pt1 | contig 86560 bp, 93 predicted proteins | sample FaiFalFF_MnMetaG_3_FD_69197 | JGI IMG/M metagenome (GOLD analysis project Ga0079992, IMG submission 69197) | Freshwater microbial communities from Yellowstone National Park, Wyoming, USA - Fairy Falls B (FF_Mn_B) MetaG (SPADES assembly) (version 2) | ecosystem: Environmental > Aquatic >...
GGGACAACTGGTTCGTCTTCCACGTCCTCTCCGCCGAGGACCTCAAGGCGGTGGGCCGGGCCAACGCCCACTTCAGCGCGGATCTTTTGGCCTCCCTGCTCAACGAGCCGATCCCCGGCCACTGCGTCTTCTGGTCCGGGGTCTCCGGACGCCCCTATCCCATCCCGGTGCGGGTGGTCTCCTTCGAGCAGATGTATCGGCCGGGGGAGAAGCGGGCGGCAGTGGAGACCTGCATCCCGGCCCTGTGGGAAGCCATCGTCGCCCGCGGGGAGGACGAAGCGCTCGAGGCCGAAGGGGTGCCGGAGGCGGAGGCGGTCCCGGAAGGCGAGGATTACCTGAGCCGGATGATCCGGGAGGCCCGGGAGGCGGTGCGGCAGGATCCCCGGCTGCGCCAGGCCGTGGAAAAAGGGCAATTCCCCTGGGGCTGGCTGGTGGGCTGGATTAAGGACGCGGTGCGGGAGGCCGGCGGTGTGAGGAATGAAGAGGAGATCGGCAAGATCGCCTACAGCATGAGCCGGGAGGTCCTGAAGGCCTTCTTCGGGAAGGAGGGGGAGGGCTGGCATACGGAATCCACAGAGGATGGCAAGCGGGTTGTGGTGCTGCATCCGGAGGCTCGAGAGCGCTTCCTGAGCGCCCAGGAGGGGGGATGATCCTGCGGGCCTGTCCCTACTACACGATGTTCCCGCTGGATTTCCCCCTGGCCTGGCTGCGGAGGGCCGCGCCGGGGGAGTGGGTGCTGGATCCCTTCTGCGGGCGGGGCACCACCCTTTATGCGGCCCGCCTCCTGGGCCTTCCCGCGGCGGGCGCGGACGTCAGCCCGGTGGCGGCGGCCATCGCCGAGGGGATGCTGGGTTGGGCGCGGCCCGAGGAGATCCTGGGGCTGGCGGCGCGGCTGCTGCAGGAGGAGACGGCGGATCCTCCGGAGGGGGAGTTCTGGGAGCTGGCCTACCATCGGCGCACCCTGGAGGGGATCTGCCGCCTGCGGGAGGGGCTGCGGCGGGAGGCGGATGGGGATGCGGGACGGCTGCTGCGGCTGATCCTGTTGGGGCGCTTGCACGGGCCGCTGCGGAAAGGGGCGCCGGCCTATCTCTCCAACCAGATGCCGCGCAGCTTCGCCCCCAAGCCGGATTACGCCGTGCGTTTCTGGAAGGCCCGCGGGCTGCGCCCCCCCGAGGTGGATCCCCTCGAGCTGCTGGCCCGCAAGGTCCCGGAGATCCTGGGGGATCTGCCGCCGCCGGTCCCCGGCCGGGTGGCCTGCGGGGATGCCCGGACGCTGGATTTCCGGGAGCTGGGCGGCCCCTTCTCATGGGTGATCACCTCGCCTCCCTATTATGGGATGCGCACCTACGTGCCGGATCAGTGGCTGCGCTACTGGCTGGTGGGCGGCCCGCCTCGCGTGGCCTACCGATACGAGGGGCAGATCGGGAGAGGCCCGGCGGGCGCGTACGTGGCTGCCCTGCGGGCGGCCTGGGAGAACATCGCCCGGGCATGTCGGCCGGGGGCGCGGCTGGTGGTGCGCTTCGGGGCTCTCCCCTCGCGGCAGGAACCCGAGCCGGCGGAGCTGCTGCGGGCATCGCTGCAGGGGACGCCCTGGCGGATCCAGTGGCTGCGGCGGGCGGGCAGCCCGGAGAAGGGAAGGCGCCAGGCGGTAATCTTTCACCCCTTTCCCCCTGCGGCCATAGAGGAGGTCGATATCCTGGCAGTCCTGGAATAAGGGCTTCAAGGCCGAGCAGAGCCGTCAGGGTCGCCATTCAGTGGATGTGGGTCGTGAACCATTCCAGGGGGTTCGGGCGCTGAACTTTCTGGGGGTATCGTGAGGCCATCAGGGGACTGCTGCCGGGGCCGGGCTACCTGGAAGACAGGGCTATTAGGTCAGGTCTACTACGTCAAGGGGGAGAGGTTTTAAAGAGGTGTGGGGGCACCTCCCCGCGCGGCCGCTGGGGTGGTGCCGGGGGCCGGCGTTACGCTATGGGCGGGGCCCGGCCCCGCGGGGAAGGGGGGGCGAAAGCCTGACCGCCAGGGTCGCCTCGCACCAGTGGGCCACCGCCAGGAGCCGCCCCTCGGCGAAAGGCGCCCCTATGAGCTGGATCCCCAGGGGAAGGCCGGACCGGCTCAGGCCGGAGGGAAGGACTATCGTGGGAAAGCCACAGAAGGTCCAGGGGATCTGGAACATGGGGTCGCCCGTTGTGGTCAGGTCTCGGGGGGCGGGGGAAGGGGTGGCCGGGGTAAGGAGGACATCCACCCTGCGCAGAAGCCCCTCCAGGTCCCGCCGGACCATCCGGCGGAGCCTCTGGGCCTGCACGTACTGTACCCCGGGGACTAACATACCGGCCTCAATGAGGGCCCGGATCTTCGGGCTGTAGAGGTGGGCATGCTCCCGAAAAAGCCCTTCATGGAAGGCGGCGCATTCCACAGCCAGAATCACCCTGTGGGCGGACAGGATGAGTTGCAGACTATGGGGTAATGGGACCTCCTCCACTTTGGCCCCCGCCCTCACAAGGCGGTTGACGACCTCCTCGGTATGGCCCCGGACCTCGCCGTCGGCGTGCTGGAAGAGCTCCCGCACCAGACCGATGACGGGCCCCGTCGTGAGGGTGTGGAGGGCGCCCCGGTAGTCCGGGACCGGCTCCCGGGAGGCGCTGGGGTCGTTGGGGTCGTAGCCCGCTATGGCCGAGAGGAGGATGGCGGCGTCTTCCACGGTACGGGTCAGAATGCCAACGGTATCGAGGGACCAGCTCACGGGGATCACGCCGTAGCGGCTGACGCGGCCGTAGGTGGGCTTGAAGCCCACAATGCCGTTGTAGGCGGCAGGACGGCACGTGGAGCCGGCGGTCTGGGAGCCCAGGGCTGCCGGGAACATGCAGGCCGCCACCCCCACGGCCGAGCCACTGCTGGAGCCGCCAGGGGTATGGGCCGGGTCCCAGGGGTTGACCGTCGGGGGAGGGTCAAAGGTGGCGAACTCGGTGGTGACCGTCTTGCCCAGGATGATGGCCCCCGCCTCCCGAAGGCGGGCCACGGCGGTGGCATCGTAGCTGGGGACAAAGTCCGCATAGACCCGGGAGCAGGCGGTGGTCTTCATCCCCGCCGTATAGAAGATGTCCTTAATTCCCACCGGTATCCCGTGGAGGGGGCCCCGGTATATCCCCCGCGCCACCTCCTGCTCCCTCTGCCGGGCAGCGTCCAGCGCCCCCTCCCTGTCCAGGGTCACCCACACCTTGAGGACCGGTTCGAGGAGATCGGCGCGTCGGAGGAGGGACTGCACCAGGTCCACAGGGGAAAGGGCCCTGCCTTTTATCTGCTCCGCAGCCTGGGCCACCGTGAGCTCAAAGGGCTCCGCCATGGAAATCTCCTCTCAGGATGCCTAATCCTTGAAGAAAAAGGCGGGTTCTTCCTCATGATGGGGCAGGTTGTGGAGGATCTGCCATAGGTGCCCGGCCATATCCAGCAGCACAGGGCGGATAGCCTCGGCGCGCTCCTTGCCGAATAAGGCCTGGGCTTTTGTCACAAGGTCTCCGGCGATCTCCGCCTGGGAGGATCGTGGGGCGGCCATGGGTGCGCTCCTGGGGAGGGGCTACCCGGAGGATACGGTTACGGCCCCCTGGGTGTCAAGGGGGGTTCTGCACGAGGGCCAGGGCCTCCTGTCGAAAGGCGGCCATGCGCTCCAGGACCCAGGTCAGACGGGGCTGCCACCGCCCCCGGGGGAGGAAGCGGACCGTCTCCCGGCCCACCCGGGCCACGGGGGCCAGGCGCTTCTCCAGGGCGGGCTGGGCCCCCCCTATGGGCTCCCGCAGGCGCAGGACCATCTCCTCCCCTTCGTAGGCGATGGCCCGGACCCCTGCCCGGATGGCTAGCGCTTTCCACCGGAGGACCTGCAGGAGGTTCCCCACCTCCGGGGGAGGTGCCCCGAAACGGTCCCGGAGCTCCTCCTCCAAAGCCTCCACCTCCTCCAGGGTGGTGATGCCCACCATCCGCTGATAGAGGGCCACCCGCTGGGCCTCGTCGCCCACATAGGTGTCGGGCAAGTAGGCGGCGAGGGGGAGGTCGATGGTCACCTGGGGGCGGGCCTCCTCACCCTCGGCGGGGGGGGCTTTCCCCTTGAGCTCCTCCACCGCCTCCTGCAGCATCTGCAGGTATAGGTCCCATCCCACGGCGTGGATGTGCCCGCTCTGCTGAGGCCCCAGGAGGTTGCCCGCCCCCCGGATCTCCAGGTCCCGGAGGGCGATGCGGAAGCCCGCCCCCAGCTCGCTGGCCGCCAGGATGGTCTGCAGCCGCGCCTCCGCCTCGGGGGTCAGGCGGAGCCCCCTGGGGATCAGGAAATAGGCATAGGCCTGCCGGTCGGACCGCCCCACCCTCCCCCGCAGCTGGTGCATCTGGGCAAGGCCCAGCCGGTGTGCCCCCTCCACGATGAGGGTGTTGGCGGTGGGGACGTCGAGCCCCGCCTCAATAATCGTGGTGCACACCAGCACATCGGCCTCGCCCCGGCGGAACCGCTCCACCGCCTCCATCAGACCCCTCTCATCCATACGCCCGTGGGCGGCGACGACACGGACCCCGGGCGCCAGCGCCCTCACCCTCTGGACCGCCCTGGGGATCTCCCTGATGAGGTTGCACAGGTAGTAGACCTGTCCCTGACGGGCCATCTCCCGGAGGACCGCCTCCCGCACCAGATCGTCACTGTCCCGGGCCACGAAGGTCTTGACGGGAAGGCGCCCCTGGGGCGGGGTGCGGATCAGGGAGATGTCCCGCAGCCCCCCCAAAGCCATGGCCAGGGTGCGGGGGATGGGGGTCGCCGTCAGGGTGAGCACGTCCACCTGGGCGCGCAGGCGCTTCAGGTGTTCCTTCTGCGTCACCCCAAAACGGTGCTCGTCATCTACCACCACCAGGCCCAGGTCTTTAAAGCGTACATCCCGGCTCAACAGGCGATGGGTTCCGATGACAATGTCCACCCCCCCGGAGGCCAGGTCGCGGAGGACGGCTTTCTGCCGGTCGGGGGGGACCAGCCGGGTGAGGAGGGCGATCCGGACGGGGAAGGGGGAGAGGCGCTCCCGGAAGGCGTCGTAGTGCTGCTGGGCCAGGATGGTGGTGGGGGCCAGGACGGCCACCTGCTTGCCGTCGATGACCGCCTTAAAGGCGGCGCGCACTGCCACCTCGGTCTTGCCGAACCCCACGTCCCCGCACACCAGGCGGTCCATGGGGCGGGGGGCCTCCATATCCCTTTTCACCTCCTCTACCGCCGTCGCCTGATCGGGGGTCTCTTCATAGGGGAAGGAGTCCTCCAGCTCCCGCTGCCAGGGGGTGTCGGGGCTGAAGGCGTAGCCCTCCACCACCTGACGGGTAGCGTACAGGGTGAGGAGGTCTTTGGCCACCTCCCGCACCGCCACCCGCACCCGCTGCTTGGTCTGGGCCCACTCGGGGCTGCCCAGACGGGAAAGGGGTGGGGGCTGGTCGGTGGGGCCGTGGTAGGGGGAGACCCGGTCCAGGTGGTCGACGGGGACGTACAAGCGGGCTCCCTCGGCGTACTCCAGGACCAGGTAGTCCCGGGTCGCCTCCCCCACCTGGCGGCGCTGCATCCCCAGGAAGCGCCCGATGCCGTAGTCCACGTGGACCACATAGCGGCCGGGGGCCAGCTCGGCCAGGAGGGCTTCCCCCTTGCGGGGCGCCGGGGTGGGGGAGGGGTGAGGCCGGCGGCCCCCCTTCTCTGCCCCGAAGAGCTCCCGGTCTGTCAGGAGGGCCAGGGGGCCATCGGGGAGGGCCACCGTGACCCCCTCCGTCAGGTCCCCCTGGGCCACCAGCACCTCCCCCGGCTGAAGGGGGCTATCCCCCTGGGGGCGGACCCCTACCCCCTTCTCCCCCAGGAAAGCCGTCACGCGCCGGGCGTGCCGGGTGATGAGGACGGCCCTGCCACCCCCCCTGCGGTGCTCCCCCAGCCAGCGGGCAAGGGCGTCCAGGTCCCCCCTAAAGGCCGGGGGAAGGGTGAGATCGGGGGAGAACTCCCCCTCGCCCCAGGGCTCCAGGAGCAGCCGTGTGGGGAAGGCGTCCAGAAGGGGGGAGACCTCCCCCCAGAGGAGGTGGGGACGGGGAAAGGCCCTGGGGAGCTCCCCCTGGCCCTCCCGACGGCCCCGCACCCCCTCCGCCTGCCCCTCCCAGGCCATGGCCGCCTCCTCTACCCGCTGGGGGCGCAGGAGGACCACCACCCCTTCCTGGGGGAAGTAGTGCAGGAGGCCGTGGGGGTTGAAGAAGCCGGCATACAGCCCCGCCTCGGGGAGCGCCTCTCCGGCGAAGAGGCGGGAGAGGTCTTCCCTCACTCTCTCCAGGGCAGGGGAAGGCCCCTCCACGGCCTGCAGGAGGGGGGAGAGGGCGGAGACACCCCCCAGGGCGGGGAGGACCTCCCGGGCGGGGGGGATACGGACCTCCGGGGCAGGGCCCACGGAGCGCTGGGTGAGGGGGTCGAAACGCCGTACGGTGTCCACCGTGTTCCCGAAGAACTCCAGGCGCACCGGCTCGGGGGACCCCACCGGGAAGAGGTCCAGGATACCGCCCCGGAGGCTGAAGGCCCCCGGCCCCTCCACCGTCCCCACCCTCTGATACCCCAGGGACGCAAGGCGACGGGACAGGCCTTCGGGGGGGGCGTCCATCCCCGGACGGAGGGTAAGGCATGCCCCGGCAAAGGCGTCCCGCGGGGGGAGGCGGTGGAGGAGGGCCTGGGCCGAGGCGACCACCAGGAGCGGGGTGTCTCCGTGGAGGAGGGCCACAAGGGTGGAGAGGCGCCGGAAGACGGTCCCCTCGTCCACCGCCAGGCGTTCATAGGGTAAGGCCTCCGTCTCGGGGAAAAGGGCAACCTCCCCCGGCCCCACCAGGAGGGCGAGGTCATCAGCGAGGCGACGGCCCTCCTCGGGCGTGGGCACCACCACGAGGAAAGGGCGCTGCAGGGAACTCCAGAGGGCGGAGAGCACAAGGGGGACAGCAGGGGTGGGCAGGGGTACCCGCCGCACCCCGGGGGAGGCGAGGGCTTCCGCCAGGGCTTGAAGGAAAGGGGCTTCCCGAACGCTCCTTGCGAGGGCCGTCAGAGCCATCGCCTACCGGGACGTCGGCCCTACCTCCCCTTCCACTGGGGCTTCCGCTTCTCGGCGAAGGCCCGGGGACCCTCCTTGGAGTCCTCGCTCTCCAGGAGACGGTCGTACAGGTGGCGCATGAGCGCCGCGATACTGGTCTCGTTGGTATCCAGGGCGCGGTATGCTATCTCTTTGAAGTAACGGAGGGAGAGGGGGGCGTTCTCCACAATCTTCTGGGCCAGCGCCCGGGCCTCCTCCATCAACCGCTCCCGGGGCACCACCTTGTTCACAAAGCCGATCTCGTACGCCCGGCGGGCGGTGATGGGCTCGGCGGTGAAGACCAGCTCCAGCACGGCCGCCATGGGGATGAGCTTGGGGAGGGCGGCGGCGAAGGGGGGGAGGAGGCTCCACCGGGCCTCGGTGATGCCCAGGAGGGCGTCCTCCGCGGCGATGCGGAGGTCACACATCTGGGCGATGGCCCACCCCCCGGCCAGGGCGTAGCCATTGATGGCGGCGATGAGGGGCTTCCACGTCCGGGGGAACCAGGCCAGGGTCTCTTCCCCCATGCTGTCGGTGGCCCGGGGCTGGACCCCCGCGGCCAGGTCCGCCGCCCTCTCCTTCAAGTCCCGTCCTGCGCTGAAGGCCCTCCCGGCGCCGGTGATGATGGCCACCCGGGCCGTCTCATCCCTGTCGAAACGGCGGATGGCCTCCGACAGGTCCTGGCGCAGCTGCCGGTTGATGGCGTTGAGGGCTTCGGGTCTGTTCAGGGTGATGGTGACGATGGGGCCGTCTTGCTCGTAGAGGACCGTAGAGGTCACAGGCATCCCCCCTTGCCTCTACCGCCACCCCTTCCCGGCCACCATGGCGCACAGGTCGGCGGTGCGGCAGGCGTATCCCCACTCGTTATCGTACCACCCCAGCACCTTCACCAGGTTGCCCCCGATCACCATCGTGCCGAGGCTGTCGAAAATGCACGAGGCGGGGTGGCCCTTGAAGTCGCTGCTCACCAGGGGCTCGTCGCAGTACTCCAGAATGCCCTTCAAGGGGCCGGCGGCGGCCTCCCGGAAGGCGGCGTTCACCTCCTCCACCGTGGTGGGGCGCTCCACCACCGCCACCAGGTCGGTGAGGGAGACGGTGCTGACGGGCACCCGGAAGGCGACGCCGTGGACCTTCCCCTGGAGCTCCGGGAGCACCACCCCCACCGCCCGTGCCGCCCCAGTGGTGGTGGGGATGATGTTGAGGGCGGCCGCCCGGGCGCGGCGCAGGTCCTCGTGATACAGGTCCAGGACGCGCTGGTCGTTGGTATAGGCGTGGACGGTGGACATGAGGGCCTTCTGGATGCCCAAGGCCTCGTGGAGCACCTTGGCCATGGGCGCCACGCAGTTGGTGGTGCAGGAGGCGTTGGAGATGATATGGTGCCGTTCCGGGTCGTACCGGTGCTCGTTCACCCCCAGCACCAGCATGATGTCCTCCCCGCGGGCGGGGGCGGAGATGATCACCTTCTTCACCGTCCCCTGCAGGTGGGCGCGGGCCTTGGCGGCATCGGTGAAGCGCCCTGTGGACTCCACCACGACCTCCACCCCCAGGGAGGACCAGGGGATGGCCCCCGGCTCCCGTTGGGAGAACACCTGCACCTTCCTCCCGTTCACCAGGATGGCGTCTTCCAGGGCCTCCACGGTGCCGGGGAAGCGGCCGTAGTTGCTGTCGTACTTCAGGAGGTGGGCGTTGGTGGCAGCAGTGGTCAGGTCGTTGATGGCGACCACCTCCAGGGTCTGGGGGTGGTGCTCCAGGATCGCCCGCAACACCTGCCGCCCGATGCGGCCAAAGCCGTTGATCCCTACCCGTACAGGCATATGCTACCCCCTTTCCTCATCTGCCCTCCCCCTAACCATAGTATCACAAGGGAAACCCATCGGCATCTGAGGAAAACAGGGGAGGCCCCTGTGCCTACCCAGCAGGCCCCGTGCCCGCCCCGGGCAACCACAGGGGGTTGCCCCTACGGTTTTTATCCCCGTCCCCCTTTGCCAAACATCCCCGGCAGGGCTTGACGGAGATGGCGTACCGTGGTATCTTGCAACTGCATTCTCTTGCGGAATCGGTATGGGCGCCCACAGAGTGGCCCTGGAGGTGTTGAAGAGGAAGGGGCGTCGCCTTACCCCCCAGCGCCTCCTGGTGCTGGAGGCCCTGGGGGAAGGGGGAGGACACGTGAAGGCCGAGGAGATCCTGGCCCGGGTCCGGAAGGTATACCCGTACATGGACGTCGCCACCGTCTACCGGACGGTTCGCCTCCTGAAAGACCTGGGCCTGGTGACGGAGATCGCCACCCCGTCCGGGACATGCTACGAACTGGTGGGGGAGAACCGGCGCCACCACCACCTGACCTGCCGCTCCTGTGGGCGGACGTGGGACATGTCCACCCGGTTCCTGGCCTCCATCGGGGAGGAGGTGTGGAAGGAGCACGGGTTCCGGCCCGACATGGCCCATTTCACCCTGCACGGTCTGTGCCAGGAGTGTAGCCAAGGGGGCGGGGCATGAGCGAGCAGGGCCTCTTTCTCCTTGCCATGGGGACCCTTGTCCTGGGGCTGCGCCACGGGGTGGATTGGGACCACATTGCCGCCATTATGGATATCGCCGGGGCGCAGCCCAGCCGCCTGCGGGGGCTGGTCATGGGCACCCTGTACGCCCTGGGGCATGCCTTTGTGGTGGTGCTCCTGGGCCTTCTGGCCCTGTGGGTGGGGGTCCTCCTCCCCGAGTGGGTAGACGCTTACCTGGAGCGGGTGGTGGGGGCCACCCTGGTGGTTCTGGGGGTGTGGATCCTCTGGTCCCTCCTCCGGGACCCGTATGGCTTCCGCCTGCGGAGCCGGTGGATGCTCCTCTTCGCCGCCGTCCGAGCCGTGTACCGGCGGCTGTCCCTGGGGAGGCGCGGCGGGGAGGCCGCGGCCCCCGTGGGAGGTGGTCAGCCCCTGGAGGCCCCCGGTCCCCTGGTCTCGTGGAACATCGGGATGATCCACGGTGTCGGCGCCGAGACGGGGAGCCAGGCCCTCCTCCTGGCCTCGGTGGCAGGGGTGCGCACCGCCCTGGAGGGGAGCGTCCTCCTCCTGACCTTCACTATTGGCCTGGTGGTCTCCAACACCTTCATCACCCTGGCCACCACCATGGGGTTCCTGGGGGCCCAGAGCCGCCGTCTCCTCTACATTGCCCTGGGCGTTACAGCAGGGGTCTTTAGCCTCATCCTGGGCGTCCTCTTTCTGGCCGGGCTGGGCACCCTCCTCCCCCACCTGCTGGCCTAGGTTTACCCCCGGGGCCTGTGGCGGTCCGCGCTGTCGATGAGGATGCTGACGGGTCCGTCGTTGACCACCTCCACCACCATGTGCTCCTGGAAGCGCCCTGTCGCCACGGGCACCCCTGTGTGGCGCAAGAGGGCGACCGCCTCCTCATAGAGGGGGAGGGCCTCCGATGGGGGTGCGGCGCCCGGGAAGCTGGGGCGGCGCCCCTTCCGCGTCTCGGCATAGAGGGTGAACTGGCTGACCACCAGGACCTCCCCCCCTACCTCCACCACCGAGCGGTCAAAACGCCCCTCCTCGTCGGGGAACACCCGCAGGTGGACGATCTTCTCCACCAGGTAGCGGGCGTCCTCGATGGTATCCCCCTGCCCGATCCCCAGGAAGACCACCAGCCCCCGCCCTATCCTCCCCACGACCTCCCCTCCAACGGAGACGGAGGCGCGGAGGACACGCTGGACGAGGGCACGCACGGGAGGGGCTACGTTTTCGAGGAGAGGCTGGGGGAAGACTCTTTCTCCTCCTGCCGGGAAGAGGAGCCCTTCTCCCCATCTCCGGTGAGGGTGGGGTTCTTCCGGGCGTAGTCGGTGACATACCAGCCGCTGCCCTTGAAGATCACGGGCACCGGGCTGATGCGCCGCCGCGCCCGCCCCCGACATTTCGGACACACGGCCACCGGTTCGGCGTCAAACCCCTGCCGCATCTCAAAGCGGTGGGAGCAGGCGCTGTTCTCGCATAAGTACTCGTAGATAGGCACCGTCTCCCTCCCCTCACAACCGGTGCTTTTCGTCACATCTACCAGAAGTATAGCAACCGCCACCGCCGGGCGTCAATGAAAGGGGGGCGTCTTGTAAACGGCAAAGCCGTCCTGGAATGCTGCCCTGAAGGGCCATCCTGGGGCGGAGGGACGGCAGCCGCAAAGGATAGGAGGCGCCTTTCCGTCATGCCGCTGGGAGACCCCTGCGCTGGGGGGGCGGCCCACCCCCTTTCAGGAGGGCCGGTCCCCGGAGGAGGTGTACACCATGAGCAGCGCCGCGATGCTCTTGGCGTCCTGCACCTGACCTGTCCGCACCAGGTCGGGGACCCGGTGGAGGGGCACCCGTTCTACCGTGATGTCCTCGTCGGCCTCCTGATGGACAGCCCCGGGCTCCAGGTCCAGGGCCAGGTAGGCGTGCATGTACTCGGTGCAGTAGCCGGGGGAGATCCAGAAGCCCCCCAGGCGCACCAGGCGCCGGGCGCGGTACCCCGTCTCCTCCTCCAGCTCCCGGGCCGCCGCCTGCTCCGGGGTCTCCCCCTCTTCTACGGTGCCGGCAGGGAATTCCAGCAGGACCTGCCGGGCGGGGAGGCGGAACTGGCGCACCAGGATGACGTTCCCCTGGGCGTCCAGGGGGACGACGGTGACGCTGGGGGCATGCTCCACCACCTCCCGCAGGGTCTCGGTCCCCTTCCCCTGCAGGCGCACCCTGTGCTCCCATACCGAGACGACCCGCCCCTGATAGATGCGCCGCCTCTCCAGGACCTCCTCTCCCGCCATCCCTTACGCCTCCTCGGGGGGTGTTGCGCCCTGGGGGCCTGACCACGGGTGCAGACCCAGACGGGCGAAGAGGGTCCGGTAGAAATGGCCGGGGGGGGATGCCCGGAGGAAACGGGCCCGGTAGGGGCTCTGCTCAACCCGTACCCCGTCCCCTTCCCCCAGCATCAGGTCCTGAAACCCATCCACGCTGAGCACCACCGGGTGTTCACTCGCCACTGTTATGTCGACAACGGCATCCCCTGGGAGCACAATGGGGGCGTTGAGGCCCAGGTGGGCCGCGATGGGCTTCAGGACAAGGCAGTCCAGCCGGGGGTCCAGGATGGGGCCCCCAAGGGCCAGGGCGTAGCCGGTGCTCCCGGTGGGGGTGGCCACGATGATCCCGTCGGCGGCGTAGGTGGCCAGGTCGGCCCCGTTGACCCGGACGGACAGGCGGATAAGGCGTGATGCCATACCCCGTGCCACCACGGCGTCGTTCAGCCCGTGAAAAACGGGGAAGCCCTCCCCCTCCGACCCCCGGGCGCCGCTGACCACCCTGGCCATCACCATGGTCCGCTCCTCCACCCACCCCTGCCCCTCCACATAGAAGGGGAGGCGCTCCAGGGCCTCGTGGGGCGACAGCTCCGTCATGAAGCCCACACGGCCCATATTGATGCCCACCATGGGCACCCCACAGGGGGCAGCCCAGCGGGCCGTGCGGAGGATGGTCCCATCGCCCCCCACCGTGACGATCAACCGGGAGCCCGCCACCAGCGCGGCGTGGGCATCCAGGGCATCCGTTGGGGAAAGCCAGGAGGCTGCCCCCACACCCCGGGCGATGCGCTGGGCCAGGGAGCGGGCCTCCTCGACCCGCCCGTTGAAGACGATGCCTATCAAACGACGTTCCGACACCCTATACCCGCCTGTTTCCCCGTCCAGCATAGCATGCCGGGGTCCGGGCTAAGAGACCCCCCCTGTCCGCACCGCCACCTCCGCCAGAAGGAGGAGGAAGGGGGGGAAGAGCCCGAAGAAGAGGGTACCCCCGGCGGTAAAGGCCAAAGCCGCCGTCAGGGAGGGGGAGGCCGTGAGGGGGGCCGCCTCCTTAGGGGGGAGCAGGAACATAGCCCGGATGACCCGCAGGTAGTAATAGGCCGAGAGGACGCTGTTGAGCACCCCCGCCACCGCCAGCCACGGCATCCCCGCCTGGACCGCCGCCCCGAAGATGTAGAGCTTCGCCCAGAAGCCGATGGTGGGGGGGATCCCCAGCAGCGACACCAGGCTGAGGGCGATGGCTATGGCCACCCAGGGGGCGCGCCGCCACAGGCCCGTGAAGTGGTCCAGGGTCTCCCCACCCACTTGCTCCGCAACGGCGATAACCCCGGAGAAGGCGGCCAGGTTGGTCAGGGTATACCCGGCAAGGTAGAAGAGCACCGCCACCTGCCCCGTCCCTCCGCCCCCCTCGGGGGAGGCGAAGAAGGCGGCAGGCCCCACCAGGATGTACCCGGCGTGGGCGATGGTGGAGTAGGCCAGAAGCCGTTTGACGTTCCCCTGGAGCATGGCCACCAGGTTCCCCACGGTCATAGAGGCCACGGCCAGACCGGCCAAGAGGAGCGCCCACGCCTCCTGCTGGGCCGTCCCCCCCAGGGCGGTGGCGAGGACCCGCAGCAGGGCGGCGAACCCCGCCCCCTTCGAGGCGACGGAGAGGAAAGCCGTCACGGGGGTGGGGGACCCCTCGTACACATCGGGCACCCACATCTGGAAGGGCACCGAGGACACCTTAAAGCCGAACCCCGCCACCATCAGCGCCCCCCCTCCCAGCAGCGCCCAGGACCCGAAGGGGGCACGGGGGTCCAGGGGCGTCTCCCCCAGGAACTGCCCAATGGCCTGCAGGTGGGTCGTGCCCGTAAAGGCGTAGACCAGCACCATCCCGTAGAGCAACAGGGCCGAGGAGAAGGCGGACAGCACCAGGAACTTCACCCCCGCCTCCCGGGAGCGCCGGTCCTCCCGCAAGGCCGCCAGGGCCGCCACGGGGAGGGCCGTCAGCTCCAGGGCGATGTACAGGGTGATGAGCTCCATAGCCTGGGCCAGGAGCATCATCCCGGCGGCCGAGAAGAGGAGGAGGGCGTAGTACTCCCCCCGCCACCTGTCCTGGGCCCGGACGACCGGATCGGAGGCCAGGATGACCAGGGCGGTGGCGGCGATGAAGAGGAACACAAAGAAGAGGCCGAAGCCGTCCACCTGCACGGTCCCGAAGACCCCCGCCTGGGGTCCCCCGGCCTGCACCGTCCGCCAGAGGAGGAGTCCCCCCACCAGGGCTATTGCCAGGCCCGCCAGGGCGATGGCGGGCAAAAGGCGCCTCCCCCGGCCCAGCAGGTCCACGCCCACCACCACCAGGGCTGTCCCGACCAGCGCCAGCGGCGGCCACAGGAGGTACAGGTCCCGTAGCGTCATGCCCGCCCCCTAGGAGAACCTGCCCTGCACTATGCCCTCTATCCCCACCCGGAGGACATCGGTGAGGAGACGGGGGAAGAAGCCGATCAGGAAGATGGGCGCCAGGAGGAGAAGGGAGGCCACCTTCTCCACCGGTGTGGCGTCGGAGAGGGGATGGCGCTGCCACCGCTCAGGGAGGGGGCCGAAGAGGCTCCGCTGGAGGAGCCACAGCAGGTAACCCGTGGTCAGCACAATGCCCACCGCCCCAAGGGCCGCCGGCACCCCCCACACGGGGAAGGTGCCCATCAAGGTCATGACCTCCGCCACAAACCCGCTGGTGCCGGGCAGGCCCAGGCTGGCCAGGGCGGCGGCCACAAACACCGTGGCGATGAAGGGCATCTTGCCGGCTATCCCCCCCAGATCGGGGATATAGCGGGTGTGCGTCCTCTCATACACCAGCCCCGCCACAACGAACAGCAGGCCCGTTATGGTGCCGTGGGTAAACATCTGGAGGGCGGCCCCCGTGAGGGCCACCGGGGAGACGGACCCATCCACCCCCTTCACGGCGGAAAGGCCCAGCACCACCAGCCCCATATGACTCACGCTGCTATAGGCGATCAGGCGTTTCAGATCCTGCTGCCGGAAGACCACCATAGCCCCGTACAGGATGTTCACCACCGCCAGCGCCGCCAGCAGAGGGGCAGCCTCCTGGGTCACCTGGGGGAACATAGAGGCGTTGACCCGGAACAGGCCATATCCCCCCATCTTGAGGAGGACCCCCGCCAGCATCACGCTGCCCGCCGTGGGCGCGTCGGTGTGGGCATCGGGCAACCACGTGTGGAGGGGCCAGATGGGGAGCTTCACGGCAAAGGCGACGAAGAAGAAGGCCCAGACCAGCCACGCCGGCCAGAGGAGGCGGGCGGGGTCCAGCCCGGGGCCGGTCAGCCCGGCCAGGTCTGCCATGTTGAAGGTGCCCGTGGAGAAGTACACCACCAGAAGGGCCACCAGCATAAAGGCGCTGCCGGTCAGGGTGAACACCAGGAACTTCAGGGCCGAGTACTCCCTCCGTCCGCTCCCCCAGACGGCGATGAGGAAGTACATGGGCACCAGCTCGGCCTCCCAGAAGAGGAAGAAGAGGACGAAGTCCTGGGCGGTGAACACCCCCATCACCGCCGTCTGGAGCGCCAGGAGCCAGGCGAAGTACTCCTTCACCCGCTCCTGAATGCCCCAGGAGATGAAGATGGCGGCCAGGCCCAGCAGGCCCGTTAAGAGGACAAGGGTGGCGCTGAGGCCGTCCACCCCCAGGTGGTACTCCACGGCGAGGCCGGGCACCCACCGCGTCCGCTCCACCCACTGGAGGCCCCCTGCCTCGCGGTCGTACCCGGCGAAGACGGCCAGGGCCAGGAGGAAGTCGGCTGTGCCCACCAGGGCGGCGGCGCGGCGTACGTGGTCCGGCCGGAGGGGGAGGAGGGCGATGAGGAGGGCGCCCGCCAGGGGGAGGAAGACCGTCGCCGTGAGCACCCCTTACCTCCACACCAGATAGGCCAGGATGATGAGGATTACCCCCACCCCCATAGCGCCGGCGTAGGCCTGGGCCTGCCCGCTCTGGAGCCACGCCAGGGGATGCCCCAGGTTACGCCCCAGCCAGCCGATGGCCTCCGCCGTCCCGTCCACCACCACCCGGTCGAACCAGTCGGCCAGGCCGCAGAGGACACGGTAGAAGAGCCCTCCGGCCAGGGCCCGTTCGTAGAGGTCGTCCATGTAGTACTTGTTGCTCACCACCCGGTACACCGGGCGCGCCGTCACCCGCTCCGGTGGGAGGCGGCCCACCCCATAGACGAGCCACGCCACCCCGATCCCCGCCAGGGCCAGGAGGGTGGCGAGGGTGGGGATGCCCGGGTGGAAGGCCGCCTCTTTAAGGGGCGCCCCCGGCTTCACCACAAAGTGCCCGAACCAGTGCTCCGGGACCGGCCCCAGGGCCACCGGGGGGTTCACCAGGACCCCCGAGGCCACCGCCAGGAGGCCCAGGATAGCCATAGGGACCACCATCACCGCCGGCGCCTCCCCCCCATGCCCGTGGCCGGCGCCCCGGGACGCCCCGTGGAAGGTCAGGAACAGGGCCCGGAAGGCGTACAGGGCGGTCAGGAAGACCCCCCCGAGGGCCAGGAGCCCCACCACAAGGGGCACCGTCTCCCCCCTCATCAAGGCCGCCACAAGGATTTCGTCCTTGCTCCAGAACCCGGCAAAGGGGAAGACACCCGCCAGGCTCAGGGAGGCGACGAGGAAGGTGGCATATGTCCACGGCATATGGCGCCGCAGCCCGCCCATCCCCCGCATATCGAAGGTGCCCGTGGCGTGGTGGACGCTCCCCGCCCCCAGGAATAGGAGGGCCTTGAAAGAGGCGTGGGTAAACAGGTGGAAGACGGCGGCGCTGTATGCCCCCACCCCCAGCCCCAGCATCATCAGCCCCAGCTGGCTGACGGTGGAATAGGCGATGACCCGCTTGATATCGGTCATGACCAGGCCCATGGTGGCGGCGAAGACGGTGGTGAACCCCCCGATAAGGGCTATGGTGTCCATCAGGGGTGGGGAGGCCTCGAAGAGGGGGAAGACCCTGGCCACCAGGAAGACCCCCGCCGCCACCATCGTCGCGGCGTGGATGAGGGCGCTCACCGGGGTGGGGCCCTCCATGGCGTCGGGCAGCCACACGTGCAGGGGGAACTGGGCCGACTTGCCCACCGCCCCGGCGAGGAGGCCCAGCCCAACCCAGGTGAGGGCGGAGCCCGGGAGGACCCCCGTGGCCACCGCCTGATAGAGGTGGCCGATGTTAAAGGGGTCCAGGCCATGGGCGGCAAAGGCGCCCCGCTGGGAGAAGAGGTACAACAGCGCCAGGAGGAACCCCACGTCCCCGATGCGCGTCACCAGGAAGGCCTTCTTCGCCGCGGCGGCCGCCGCCGGGCGGTGGTACCAGAAGCCGATGAGGAGGTAGGAGCACAGCCCCACCACCTCCCAGAAGACGTAGAGGAGGATCAGGTTGGAGGCGAGCACCAGCCCCAGCATGGCGGCGGTGAAGAGGGACATGTAGGCGAAGTACCGGGCCAGCCCCGGGTCGCCCTTCATATACCCCAGGGAGTACACCTGCACCGCCAGGCTCACCCCACTCACCACCACCACCATCACCGCCGCGAGGGGGTCCAGGAGCAGGCCCACCCGCACCGTGAGGTCGCCCACCACCACCCAGGGGTGGTCCGGCCACCCCACCGGCCCGCCGTGGGCGATGGTGGCCCGCAGGGCGACCAGACTGAGCCCCAACGCGCCCCCGACGGCCAGGACGGTCAGGTACCCTGCCAGGTCGGCCCGGCGGTTAAGAAAGGGCCGCACCACCAGCCCGATGAGGAGGAAGGAGGCGAAGGGGAGGCCGGGGATAAGCCAGGCGAGGGCCTCGCTCATCTCACCACTTCCTGAGGATCTCCTCGGCCACGTGCTCCCGCCCCTTGGGCACGTACACCACGAAGGGGCACCCCTCCCGCCAGGCGGTGATCTCCTCGCCGTCGGGGAGGATATGGGTGGGCAGACCCTCCGCCTCCAGGGAGTACTTCCACATCTCCGCCGCCATCAGGTTGGGCACTCGCCGGAACGGCACCCACGCCATGCCTTTCCCCCTCCGTGACACCTTAGTGTTTCATCTCGTCCAAACGGGTGATCTCCACCGTCTTCTGCTGCCGGTAGACGGCCAGCACCAGAGCCAGGGCCAGCGCCGCCTCGGCCGCCGCCACGGTGATGATAAAGACGCCGAAGACCTGGCCGGTGAGGACGGCCCCCACACCCTCCGGGGAGGCGTGGGGGTTCCGAAGGGGCAAGGGGGTCACGTACTTGGCCACCGCCGCCGCCGCCAGGAGCACCGCGTTGAACATCACCTCCAGACCCATCACTATCGCGATGAGGTTCCGCATGGAGAGGACGCCGAACATCCCGATGGTGAACAGGACGGCCGACAGGACAAGGTAATGGGGAAGGCCGATGGGCGCCAGCACCTTATCGCCCCCTCGCCAACGCCAGGGCCCCGATGAGGGCCGCCAGCAGCACCACCGAGACCGCTTCAAAGGGGAGGACAAACTCCCGCATCAGCAACCGCCCCAGGGTAGGCGTGGGGTTCACGGCCACCGTCACCAGGGCCTCCCGGGTCTCCGCCGGCAGGGAGGGGGGGGAGAGCAGGTGCCAGGGGCTGGCCAGGACGATGAAGGTCAGGGAGAAGAGGACCACCCCGCTGAGGAGGAAGGCCCATCCCCGGTGGGCGTGGGGGACGTTGGCTTGCCAGACGTCCCTGGTGAGGAAAATGGCGAAGACGACCAGGATGGACACGGCCCCCACGTAGATGAGCACCTGGATGGCGGCCAGGAAGTCGGCGTTGAGCATCACGAGGAAGCCGGCCAGGGCCAGGAAGACCACCACCATGGCCACCGCCGCCTTCAGCAGGTCCCGCAGGAAGACCATCAACCACGCCGCGGTGACCGCCGTAAGGGCCGCGCCCCACCAGAGGAGGGTGAAGAAGGGGGAAGCCTCGGCGCCGCTCACCTCTCCTCCACCCAGCGCCCTTTCATATCGGCCGGGGTGGGGGCATCCTGGCGCCCCACCTCATGCCACTCCAAAGGGCGGTCCGAATGGGGGTTGTATCCCTTCCCCTCCAGCTGGGGGCGGAACCAGGTGCTGGGACGCTTGGGGGCGCGCCGGAGCTCGTCGATGGTGATCACCAGGTCCCGTTGGGTGTAGCGGGCCCGCTCAAACCCGCTCCCCATATGCAGGGCGTCGTAGGGACAGGCCTCCACACACAGTCCGCAGAACATACAGCGGGCCAGGTCGATGTCGAACACCTCCAGGGCGTACGTCCCCCCCTCCTGCGGTAGGCGTCCGCCGGGGCGGGTGACGATGCGGATGATCCCCAGGGGGCAGGCCTTGGCGCAGGAGGCGCACCCGGTGCACCTCTCCTCGTACCAGACGAAGTCCTCCCCCCGGAAACGGGGGTGCTGGGGCACCCGCTCCTCGGGGTACTGGACCGTGAACGGTTTCCGCCGGAAGTTGGTCAGGGTGACCAGCATCCCCTTCACCAATCCCAACCCGTAGGGCATCACCGCACCTCCGCCGGCAGGCGGACCGGGACCACCGAGGCGGTGGGCCGCCTCCCCCACCGCTCCATCAGGGCGCTGAAGGCGACCAGGCACGCCAGCGCCACGGCCCAGTTGACCACCACCATCCCCCACAGCTGGGCTGTGGTGGGGCGGGGCCACAGCCACACCTCCACCCCTGTGAGGAGGAGGTTGAGCAAGGCCAAGGGCAACAGGACCTTCCAGGCGAAACCCATCACCTGGTCAATGCGGAGGCGGGGCCAGGTGGCCCGCACCCAGATGAAGAGGAAGATGAAGAAGATGGTCTTGAGCCCAAACCACAGGTGGGAGGGGAGAACCTGGGGCCACCCCTGGGGGACGAAGGGGTTCTCCCACCCCCGCAGGAAGAGGGTGGCCATCACCGCCGAGGAGACGACGACACCCCCGAACTCGGCCAGCTGGAAAAGCCCGAAACGCATGCCGGTGTATTCGACGTGGTAGCCCGCCACGATCTCCGACTCGGCCTCCAGGAGGTCAAAGGGGGTCCGGTTCAGCTCGGCGCTGGTGGCGGCGAAGAAGACGAAGAAGCCCAGGGGCTGGAGGAGGAGGAAGGGGAGGCGTTGCGCCTCTACCACCTCCACCAGGGACATCGAGCCCGCCAGGAGCACAATCCCCACCAGGGAGAGCACCAGGGGCACCTCATAGCTGATCAGCTGGGCCACGGCCCGCATCGCCCCGAAGAGGGCGTACTTGTTGCCCGTCGCCCACCCCCCCAGGAAGATCGCCAGGGTGGAGAGGGCGGTCACGGCCAGGATGTAGAGGACGCCGATGTTCAGGTCCGCCAGGTAGGCGTTCTGTCCGAAGGGGATGACGGCGGTCAGGAGGAAGAGGGGGGCGGCCATGGCCACCGGGGCGGCGGTGAAGAGGAGGACATCTGCCCCCCGGGGCACCACGTCCTCCTTCAGGAGGAGCTTAAGGATATCGGCGAAGGGCTGCAGGAGGCCGAAGGGGCCGACGCGGTTGGGGCCCAGCCGGCTCTGGAAGCGCCCCAGGAGGCGCCGCTCCATGTACACCAGGAGGGCCGCCCCCAGGAGCACCCCGTTGACCAGGAGGAGCATGATGATGAACCCCGTCAGGGCGTAGGCCAGCCACCCCAGGGGCGCCGGCAGGAGGCCGTCCAGGAGAGAGTAGAGGGCGCGGTACAGGCCGTTCCGCTCCAGCCAGGGCCCCATCAGCGGTCCACCTCGCCCATGTTAATGTCGATGCTCCCGAAGATGACGATGAGGTCCGCCAGCTTCCACCCCCGCACCATCTCCCGGAGGGGGGTCAGGTTGATGAAAGAGGGGGAGCGGATCTTACAGCGGTAGGGTGCGATCCCCCCATCGCTCACCAGGTAGAAGCCCAGCTCCCCCTTGGGCGCCTCCACGTGGGCGTAGGCCTCCCCCGGTGGGGGGCGGAGGAAGAAGGGCAGGGGGGCCCGGACAGGACCCCCGGGGATCTGCTGGGCCGCCTGCTCCAAAATCCGGAGGCTCTGCCGCATCTCCCAAAGACGCACCATCATCCTATCGTAGCAGTCCCCGTTCACCCCCACCGGGATGTCAAACTCGAACCGGTCGTACACCTCATACGGGTCCACCTTCCGGATGTCCCACCGCACCCCACTGGCCCGGAGCACGGGACCGCTTACCGAGGCGTTGATCGCCACCGCGGCGGGGAGGACCCCAACCCCCTTCGTCCTGGCCAGGATGACCTCGTTCTCCGCCAGAAGCCGTTCCAGTTCGTCCAGGTAGTGGGGCATCTCCGTTAGGAAACGGCGCAGGGCGGGCCAGAAGTCCTCGGGGGCGTCCTGGACGACCCCTCCGGGGCGCATGTAGCTGAAGGTGATGCGGGCCCCACAGAGCATCTCCATCAGGTCGAGGACCCGCTCCCTCTCCCGGAAGCAGTACATCAGGGGGGTGGCGAAGGCGCCCAGGTCCTGGAGGAAGAAGCCGGTGGCCACCAGGTGGCTGGCCAGGCGGGAGAGCTCGGCGGCCATGACCCGCAGGTACATCCCCCGCTCGGGGGGACGGATGCCCGCCAGCTTCTCCACCGCCAGGACGTAGGCCTGGTTGTTGGTCATGGCGGACACGTAGTCCAGGCGGTCGGTGAGGGTGACGACCTGGACGTAGGCCCGCTCCTCCGCCAGCTTCTCCGTCCCTCGGTGGAGGTAGCCGAAGACGGGCTCCACGTCCTGCACCACCTCCCCGTCCAAGAGGACGCGGAGGCGGAAGACCCCGTGGGTGCTGGGGTGCTGCGGCCCCAGGTTCAGGATGACCGGTTCCCCCTGCATCCCTAGGCCCCCAAGTGGTCTTTGCGGAGGGGATGGCCCGGGAACCCCTCCCACGTCAGGATGCGCTTGAGGTTGGGATGCCCTTGGAAGCGGATGCCCATGAGGTCGTAGACCTCCCGCTCCTGGAAGTCTGCCCCCTGCCAGAGGGAGACCACCGAGGGGACGGTGGGCTCCTCGCGCCCGTACACCCGCGCCTTCACCACCAGGGAGTGGTTGTGGCGGAGGGAGACGAGGTGGTACACCACCTCAAAGTACTCTATGTAGTCCACCCCCGTGATGGCCACCAGGTAGTCGAAGGCCAGGTCGGGGGACTCCTTGAGGAGGCGACACACCTCCAGGAGGCGTTCGGGGTGGACCCACAGGGTATCGCCCCTCTCCCCCATCACCACCCCCGGGACCCTTTCCTCCACCATGCGGGCCACCCGGGAGGCCGACAGGGGCTTGGTCATGGGACCCCGGCTTTCTTCCCTGCAAGGGTATAGCGGCGGATCTTCTCGTGGAGTTGCATAATGCCGTAAAGAAGGGCGTCGGGGCGTGGGGGGCAGCCGGGGACATAGACGTCCACGGGGACCAGGTGGTTGACGCCCGGCACGACGCTGTAGGTGTGGTAGTAGGGACCGCCGCAGGTGGCGCACGCCCCCATGGCGATGACCCACTTGGGCTCCGCCATCTGCTCGTAGAGGCGGAGGATGGCGGGGGCCATCTTCCAGGTCACGGTGCCCGCCACGATCATCAGGTCGGCCTGCCGGGGGGTCGCCCGGAAGGCCTCCATGCCGAACCGGGCGATGTCGAAGCGGGACATGGCGCTGGCCATCATCTCGAAGGCACAGCATGCGAGGCCGAAGGCCATAGGCCACACCGACGACTTCCGCCCCCAGGCGAGGAGGGCGTCCAGGGTGGTCACCAGCACGTTGCGCTGCAGGCCCTCCGGCACCTGCACCACCGGGTCAGGGAGGGGTTGGGTACGGGTCGCCTTCAGCCGGTTGACCTCCTCCCCCTCCTGACGGTCCAGCCCCCCTGTTTGGGCGAAGAGGGGAAGGGGGAAGGCGCCCCGCTGTTCACCCTCTAGGGCCATTCCAGAGCCCCCTTGCGCCAGGCGTACGCCCATCCCACCATCAGGATGCCCAGAAAGACCAGCATCTCCACCAGGGCGATGGCCCCCAGGTTCCGCAGCTCCACAGCCCACGGGTACAGAAAAACCACTTCCACATCGAAGATGACGAAAAGGATGGCGTAGAGGTAATACCGAAAGTTGAAGCGCCCCCAGCGTTCCCCGACGGTCTGCATCCCACACTCGTAGATGTCCAGTTTGGTGGGGGTGGGGTGGTGGGGACGGAGGCCCAGGGTGCGGAAAAGCCGGGAGAGGAGGAGCATGCTGGCGGGCACGAAGACGGACAGCCCTGTCAGGAGGGCGATGAGGCCATACTGACGGTAATAGTCCAGTACTACCGGCGCATCCACCGGCACGGCCCTCCCTGCTTTCCCGACTATACCACACCCTCTAGGGGCGTGCAAGGGCGGCGCGCATCACAACCCCGGGCAGGGGAAGGCAGAGAACGGTCGTTGCGGTGGGGCACAGGCCTTTGAGGGGCTTTGTCGCCCCCCGCCGGCCCCGGAGGGGGCATGGGGTGGGATGTGTTATCCTCAAAGGGGGGAGGGAAGGGATGAGCGCCTTTCGTTTCTCGCCACGCCCCAACCGGGCTCACCTGATCCGGTGGCGCCCCTGGGGGGAGGAGGCCTTACGGGAAGCCCAGCGGGAGGACAAGCCGGTCCTCCTGTCCATCTCCGCTGTGTGGTGCCACTGGTGCCACGTGATGGACGAGACCTCCTACTCGGACCCCGAGGTCATCTCCCTTGTGAACTCCCTCTTCATCCCCATCCGCGTCGACACGGACCGGAACCCCGAGGTGAACCTCCGCTACAACATGGGTGGGTGGCCCACGACGGCCTTCCTCACCCCCCAGGGGGACCTGATCGCAGGGGGCACATACCTCCCGCCCCACCACCTGAAAGAGGCCCTGACACGGATAGCCCGCCTCTACCGGGAGCAGAGGACCTCCCTGTATAAAACGGCCCAGGAGGTGAAGAACCGCCGCCTGGAGCGGCTCCAGAAGGTCGCCGTCGGCGGCTCCCTCTCCTTCTCCATCGTCGACCAGACGGCGCGGGCGGTGGTCGCCCTCTACGACCCCTTCTTCGGGGGTCTGGGCCTCCAGCCCAAGTTCCCCATGCCCGACGCCCTCCACCTCCTCCTGGACATGTACGCCCACACCCGGGACCCCTTCTGGCTCCCTATGGTCACCACGACCCTCGACGCCATGCGCCGGGGCCCCCTCTACGACACCGTGGAGGGGGGGTTCTTCCGCTACGCCACCCAGCGGGACTGGTCCCAACCCCACTATGAGAAGATGGCGGAGGACCAGGCCGCCCTCCTCCGCCTCTACCTGCGGGCCTGGCTGTTCACCGACACCCCCCTCTACCGGGAGACGGCCCTCGGGGTTATCTCTTATGTCAACGCCCGGCTCTTCAGTCCGGAGATGGGGGTGTTCTGGGGGAGTCAGGACGCCGATGAGGAGTACTACGCCAGGGATGCCCAGGGGCGGGGCCTGGTCCCGGCCCCCCTGGTGGACCGCACTGTCTACACCCCCTGGAACGCCCACATGGCGTTGGCCTTTGTGGAGGCGGGCGACCTGCTGGGTCAGCCCGCCCTGCGGCAGCAGGGCCTGGGCGCCCTCGCCTTCCTCTGGGACCACCTCTGCCGGGAAGGGGGGCAGGAGGTCTTCCACTGCTGGGCCGAGGGGCAGCCCCTCACCCCCGGCACGGTGGCTGACTACGCCTGGTTGGCCCTCGCCTTCGCCGAGGCGTACCGGCGCACAGGGGAGGGGGAATGGCGGGGCCGGGCGGAGGCGGTGGCCGGGGCCATGCTGAAAAGGTTCTGGGACCCCCAGGGAGGGGCCTTCTGGGACATCAGCCCCCACGTGGCCCCCCTGGGGTATCTGGAGGTGAAGGAGAAGCCCCTGGCCGACAACGCCGTCGCCGCAGGCGCCTTGCGTCTCCTTGCCTCCCTCACAGGTGGCCCCGACTATGCCAGGCGTGCCCACGAGGCGCTCACCGCCTTTGCCAGCGTCTTCCAGGACTACGGGGCCCACGCCGCCCCCTATGCCCGGGAGACGCTCCGCCACCTCTTCCCCCCTATCGAGGTGAACGTCGTGGGGCCTGCCGGCGCCCCGGAGACCCACGCCCTCCTGCGCGCCGCCTTCTCCCTCCCCTACCCCTGTGTGGAGCCCCTCTGGATCGATGGGGGAAAGCCGGAGGGGGTGGCTGCCCGGGGCTTTTCCCCGGGGGAGAGGCCCCAGGCCTACGTATGCTTCCAGGGCCTCTGCCTTCCTCCCGTGGACGACCCCCACCGTTTGGTCGAGGCCGTCGCCCCCCTCCTGGGGGCGCGGGGGGCAGGGGGGTAAGGCCCCCACCCTTCCCCTCCCCGTGCTATCCTGAGCAGAGGGGGTCCTTCCGTGCTGAAAGACACCGACTGCGGCGCCCTGACCGTGGGGCACGTGGGGCGGCGGGTGGCCCTGGCGGGATGGGTCCACCGCCGCCGCGACCATGGGGGGATCATCTTCGTGGACCTGAGGGACCGCAGTGGGGTCGTGCAGGTGGTGTTCAACCCCGCCCGCTCCCCCGAGGCCTATGCCGTGGCGGAGACCCTCCGCCACGAGTGGGTGGTGGGGGTCCACGGGGTTGTGGAGAAGCGGCCCCCCGGCACCGAAAACCCCCTCCTCCCCACGGGACAGGTGGAGGTGCACGCCGAGCGGTGCCGTGTCCTGAACCCCTCCCACCCCCTCCCCTTCCCCGTCAACGAGGACACGGAGATCGAGGAGGCCTTGCGCCTCCGTTATCGCTACTTGTACCTACGCCGTCAACGCCTCCAGAACAACCTGGCCCTCCGGCACAGGGTGGTGAAGTTCATCCGGGACTGGCTGAGCGCCCGGGGCTTCTGGGAGGTCGAGACCCCGATCCTCACCAAGAGCACCCCCGAGGGGGCGCGGGACTACCTGGTGCCCAGCCGTCTCCACCCCGGCCACTTTTACGCCCTGCCCCAGTCGCCCCAGCAGCTGAAGCAGATCCTCATGGTGGCCGGTGTGGAGCGCTACTTCCAGATCGCCCGCTGCTTCCGGGATGAGGACCTGCGGGCGGACCGTCAGCCGGAGTTCACCCAGCTGGACCTGGAGATGAGCTTTGTGGACGAAGGGGACGTTCTGGACCTGATGGAGGGGCTCTTCACCGACCTGGTGAAGCAGGTCACCCCCCACAAGCGGCTGCGCACCCCCTTCCCCCGCCTCACCTATGCCGAGGCCATGGAGCGCTACGGCACCGATAAGCCGGACCTCCGCTTCGGGATGCCGTTGGCCGACCTCACCGACATCGCCGCCCGGAGCCGGTTTGACGTCCTCCGCAGGGTGGTGGAGGGAGGGGGGATAGTCAAGGGCTTCGCCGCCCCCGGGTGCGCCGACTACTCCCGGCGTCAGCTGGAGGAGGTGACCGCCCTGGCCAGGGAGAAAGGGGCGCCGGGCCTTATCACCTTCGCCCTGGGGGGGCGGGGGGGAACGCTGGAGGACCTCACCCCTGACCAGGTGCGCTCCGCGGCCGCCCCCTCCTTCTCCCTGGAGCAGGTGAAGGAGATGGCCCGCCGCACGGGGGCCGCCCCGGGAGACCTGCTCCTTATAGTGGGGGGCGACCCGGCGGTTGTCCACGCCTCCCTGGCCGCCCTGCGCCACGCCATGGGCGCGCGCCTAGGCCTGGCCCACCCCGACGACCTGGTCTTCGCCTTCGTCACCCAGTTCCCCCTCTTTGAGTGGAACGCCGAGGAGGGCCGGTGGGAGTCGGCCCACCACCCCTTCACGGCCCCACGGGACGAGGACATCCCCTTTCTGGAGACAGACCCCGGCAGGGTGCGCTCCAAGGCCTACGACATAGTGTGCAACGGCTACGAGATAGCGTCGGGGAGCATCCGCATCCACCGGAGAGATCTGCAGGAGCGGGTGTTCCGGGTGCTGGGGTATTCGGAGGAGGAGGCCAGGAGGCGGTTTGGGCACCTATTGGAGGCGTTGGAGTACGGGGCCCCCCCGCATGGGGGTATTGCCCCCGGGATAGACCGCATCGTGATGATCCTGGCCAATGAGACGTCCTTGCGGGAGGTCATCGCCTTCCCCAAGAGCCAAAGCGCCCAGGACCTCTTCTTGGGGGCCCCCTCCCCTGTCTCGGAGGAGCAGCTGCGGCAGCTCCACCTGGCCGTCCTGCGGGAGGAGTCGTCCCCTATCCGGCCCCCTGCTTAGTGTCCCGCCGGAGGAGGGCCAGGAAGGCCTCCTGGGGCACCTCCACGTGGCCGATGCGCTTCAGGCGCTTTTTGCCCTCGGCCTGCCTCTCCAGGAGCTTCCGCTTCCGGGTGACATCACCCCCGTAGCACTTGGCCAGCACGTTCTTCCGCAGGGGGCGGATGGTCTCCCGGGCGATCACCCGGCCGCCCACGGCCGCCTGCACCGCCACCTCGAAGAGCTGACGGGGGATGAGGGTGCGCAGACGCTCCACCAGAAGGCGCCCCATCTCGTAGGCTTTATCCCGGTGGACGATGAAGGAGAGGGCCTCTACCGGCTTGTTGTTGATGAGGATGTCCAAGCACACCAGGGGTCCTGGCCGGTAGCCCAGGAAGGAGTAGTCCAGGGAGGCGTACCCCTGGGTCATGGACTTCAGGCGGTCGTAGAAATCGGTCATCATCTCGGCGAAAGGCAGTTCATACTCCAGGAGCACCCGGGCGTCGTAGGCGGGGTTGTCGCTGGGGCGGTCCACCACGGTGGGGGAGAGGTATTCCATTTTCCGGAAGACGCCGCGACACCCCTGGAGCAGCTCCATCACCGGCCCCACGAAGCGGGAGGGGGTGATCACCATGGCTTCCACCCAGGGCTCCCGGATCTCCCGGACCTCCCCTACAGGGGGGAGGTCCGAGGGCTTGGCCACGGTGATCTCCCGGCCGCTCTTCAGGGACACCTGGTAGGCGACGCTGGGGGCGGTGACAACGATGTCCACCCCGTATTCCCTCTCCAGGCGTTCCTGCACGATCTCCATGTGGAGGAGGCCGAGGAAGCCGCAGCGGAAGCCGGCCCCCAGGGCGGCGCTGCTCTCGGGCTCAAAGTGGAGGGAGGCGTCGTTGAGGCGCAGCTTCTCCAGGGCGGTCCGCAGGTTGTCATAGGATTCCCCCTCGGCGGGGTAGAGGCCGGCAAAGACCATGGGCTTGACGTGCCGGTATCCCGGCAGGGGCTGGGAGGCCGGCTTGTCGGCCAGGGTGATGGTATCCCCCACGCGGCACTCCCGCACCTCCTTGAGGCCGGTGGCGATGTAGCCCACCTCCCCTGTGTGGAGGACGCCGATGGGCACGGGGTGGGGGCGGAGGATACCCACCTCCACCGCCTCCCCCAGGGCACCGGTGGAGAGGAAGAGGAGGCGGTCGCCGGTGCGCACGGAGCCGTCCACAATGCGCACCGTGGCCACGACGCCCTTATAGGGGTCATACCGGCTGTCGAAGATAAGGGCGCGGAGGGGGGCAGAGGGGTTGCCCCGGGGAGGGGGGATTCGCTCCACCACCGCTTCCAGGAGGCGGGGGACGCCGGTCCCCTCCTTGGCCGAGATGAAGAGGACCTCCTGGGGGCGGAAGCCGAAGGTCTGGACCATCTCCCGGGCCACCCGCTGGGGTTCGGCGGTGGGGAGGTCGATCTTGTTGACGACGGGGATGAGCGTCAGGTCGCCGGCGAGGGCCAGGAGGGCGTGGGCGACCGTCTGGGCCTGGATGCCCTGGGAGGCGTCCACCACCAGGATGGCCCCTTCACACGCCGCCAGGGCACGGCTCACCTCATATCCGAAGTCTGCGTGGCCGGGGGTATCGATGAGGTTCAGGGAGTAGACGGGGCCGTCCGGGTGACGGTAGACCATCCGCACCGCCTTGCCCTTGATGGTAATCCCCCGCTCCCGCTCCAGGTCCATCTGGTCCAGGAACTGTTCCGTCATCTGACGGGGGTCTACCGTCCCCGTCAGCTCCAACAGGCGGTCGGCCAGGGTGGATTTGCCGTGGTCGATGTGGGCGATAATACAGAAGTTACGGGTCCGCTGGGGGTCCATGCCTCTTCCATCGTAGCACAGGCCCCCCAGGCGGCCCTGAAAGGGGCTCCCTTCGTGGCGAAGCCAGGGGAAGGGGGGTCAGGAGGGCACGCGGTAGCCCGGCGCCCGGATGCAGGCTACCCAGTGCTCCCTGCTGACCTCCTGCAGCGGGGGGACGATGCGTTTGCACTCCTCCACGGCGATAGGGCAACGGGTATGGAAGACACACCCCGGGGGCGGGCGCAGGGGGCTGGGCACGTCCCCCCTCAGAATGATCCGCTCCCGCTGCGCCTCCACAATGGGGTCGGGGATAGGGACCGCCGACAGGAGGGCCTTGGTGTAGGGGTGGAGGGGGTTGGCATACAGTTCAGCCCTATCGGCGATCTCCACAATGTGGCCCAGGTACATCACCGCCACCCGGTCGCTGATATGGCGGACCACCGCCAGGTCGTGGGCGATGAAGAGGTAGGTGAGGTGGAACTGCTGTTGCAAGTCCTCCAGGAGGTTAAGGATCTGGGCCTGGATGGAGACGTCCAGGGCCGAGACGGGCTCGTCGCACACGATGAAGGCCGGTTGCACCGCCAGGGCACGGGCGATGCCGATACGCTGCCGCTGGCCACCGCTAAACTCGTGGGGGTAGCGGTCGGCCATATAGGGGTTAAGGCCCACCACCTGGAGCAGTTCCGCCACCCTCTCCCGGTACTCCCGCCGGTTCTTCACCAGCTTGTGGATGATCAGGGGCTCGCCGATGATGTTGCCGGCCGTCATACGGGGGTTCAGGGAGGAGTAGGGGTCCTGGAAGATCACCTGCATCCTCCGGCGCATAGGGCGCAGCTGGGAGGGCTTCAGTTGGCACAGGTTGATGCCCTCAAAGAAGATGTCCCCCGCCGTCGGTCGGTACAGTTGCAGGATACACCGGCCGGTGGTCGTCTTCCCGCACCCGCTCTCCCCCACCAGCCCCAGGGTTTCCCCCCGTCGGATGACGAAACTCACGTCGTCTACTGCTTTAATATCGCCGATCTTCCTCTGGAAGATGATGCCCCGGGTGACGGGGAAGTACATCTTCAGGTGGCGCACGTCCACCAGGATGTCGCCGTTGCGGCTTTGGGGGGGAGGTGTTTGCCCTCTCATACCCTTCCCTCCAGGCTGACTTTATCCGCCACCCAGCACGCCGCCGTATGTCCGTCGCCCACCGTCACCATGGGCGGGTACTCCTTGGTGCACCGGTCGATGGCATAGCGGCAGCGGGGTTGGAAGGGGCACCCGGGGGGGAGGTTGATGAGGTCCGGGGGCATCCCCTCAATGGGGACGAGGCGCTCCTTGCGGGGCTCGTCCAAACGGGGGACCGATTTCAGGAGGCCCACCGTGTAGGGGTGTTTCGGGTTCTTGTAGATGTCCCGGGCGCTGCCCCGCTCCACAATCCGCCCTGCATACATGATGTTCACCCGGTGGGCATAGCGGGCCACCACGCCCAGGTTATGGGTGATGAGGATGACGGCTGTCCCCAGCCGTTGTGTCAGCCCCCTAATGATCTCCAGGATCTGGGCCTGAATGGTCACGTCCAGGGCCGTGGTGGGCTCATCGGCGATGAGGAGCCTCGGCTCACAGGAGAGGGCCATGGCGATCATCACCCGCTGGCGCATCCCCCCACTGAACTGGTGGGGGTAGTCATCGATACGCCGCTCGGCATCGGGGATGCCCACCATCTTCAGGAGCTCAATAGCCCTGGCGCGGGCAGCCCTCCTGTCCATCTTCTTATGGAGCTCCAGGGTCTCCGTCAGCTGCCGCCCGATGGTAAGGACGGGGTTGAGGGAGGTCATGGGCTCCTGGAAGACCATGGCGATGCGGTTGCCCCGAATGCGGCGTATCTCCTCCTCTGACATCGTGAGGAGGTCTTCCCCCTCAAACAAAACCTCTCCCCCGACAATACGCCCCGGAGGGGATGCCACAAGGCGGAGGATGGAGAGGGCGCTGACACTCTTCCCCGACCCCGACTCCCCCACCAGAGCAACCGTCTCCCCCTCCTGCAGGTCGTAGGATACACCGTCCACCGCCTTCACCACCCCATCCTGGGTGAAAAAGTAGGTGCGCAGGTTCCTCACTTCCAGCAGGGTGCCCATTGCCTCTCCTCGTCGCCGTCCTGCCGCCGCTCTATCCCTCCATGGACTGCCGGAATGGTGTGGGGATGGGGAGACTCGAACTCCCACGCCATCACGGCGCATGATCCTAAGTCATGCTCGTCTACCCGTTCCGACACATCCCCCTGCTGGTGGCCCGCCCAGGACTCGAACCTGGAACCCGCTGATTAAGAGTCAGCTGCTCTACCACTTGAGCTAGCGGGCCACCCCCTCTTTGCGCCTTCACCTTACCATCTCCTCCCAACCCTGTCAAGGTGTGCCGGGGGCCGACCTCGGGAGGCCCCTAGGGCCCGGAAGGGGGAGGGGTCTCCGCCGCCAGCTTCCCCCCTTGGGCCCAGTTCTCCTTAGGCACCTCGTCGAAGACGATGATGACGGCATCGGGTGTGGTGTGGGCTATGGTGACCATGGCTTCAGTGATCACCCGGGCCAGCTCGGCCTTCTGGGCCGGGGTCCGTCCGGGCCACATCTCAATGCGCACGATAGGCATATTCCCCCCTTGCCCTTGGACGTTTTTGGGGGATTATACCCAAGCCACCCTTCTCCCCTCAAGGCCCCCGTGCGTAGAATGGGGAGGAGGAGGTGTCCGATGGCGGCTATCCCCCTCACCACAGCGGTGATCGCCAGCGTCTTCGCCCTCTCCCTTCTGGACCAGTTCCTGGAGCGCCGGCGCCCCTACCAGGCGGTGTGGACGGTCGGCATGGTGCTGTACGCTGTGGGCAGCCTCCTCCAGGGCCTCTGGCAGATGGGGGTGATGGAGGAAGCGGTCTTTCGGCTGTGGTACCTCACAGGGGGAATGCTGACGGCGCCGTATTTGGGGGCGGGGACGGTCTACCTCCTGGCGCCCCGCAGGGTAGCCCATGGGTTCTTCGGCGGCCTCCTTGTCCTGACGGTGGTGGCGGCGGTGTTGGCCTTGACCGTCCCCTTCCGGGAAGGGGCGAACCTCGACCACCTGCGGGGCCATCCCCTTGCCAGCATCGACCCCGAGACGGGGGTCCGGTATTTCCCCGAAGGGGTGGGCGCCCTCACGGCCTTCCTGAACTCCCTGGGGGCCATCGCCCTTATCGGGGGGGCCGTGTTCTCCGCCGTCGTTTTCGCCCGGCGGCGGGGACCCGGGTACAGGGTCCTCTCTACCGCCCTCATCGCCGCGGGGGCCTTCATCGCAGCGGCAGGGGGGACCCTGGAGCGGTTTGATATCCCCCAGCCCCATACGGTGGCCCTCCTGGCGGGCGTCGTGGTCATCTACGGGGGCTTCCTGTGCAGTCGGGAGGTCATCGCCGTCCTCCGGGTCCCCTTCGCCCGCGTCCTCTTCCGGCGCGCCGGGGCCTAGCGCCTCCGGAGGCAGGGGGTGGAGGTCAGGGACCTGGGTGAGGTGCGCCTCATCGAACGCCTTGCCGCCCTGGTGCGGCAGGAGGGAAGGCACCCCCCTCTGCCGGAGGCCCTGGTGGCCCCCCTCCTGGTGGGGATCGGCGACGATGCCGCCGCGTGGCGGGGAAGCCCCCTGGTGCAGGTGTGCACCACCGACACCCTGGTGGAGGGGGTGCATTACCGGTCGGCCTATGCCTCCCCCTGGGAGATCGGCTGGAAGGGGATGGCGGTAAACCTGAGCGACATCGCCGCCATGGGGGCGGTGCCCCAGTATGCCCTCGTCACCCTGGGGCTTCCCCCCGAGACGCCGGTGGCGTGGGTTGAGGAGTTGTATCGGGGGATGCTGGCGGCCCTGGGGCGCTACGGGGGCTCCATCGTGGGGGGGGATATCGTCCGGTCGCCCCTCCCCTTCATCACCGTGGCCATGACGGGGGTGACGGATATGCCCCTCCTGCTCCGCTCGGCGGCGCGCCCCGGAGAGGTCATCGCCGTGACCGGTCCCCTTGGGGGGTCGGCGGGTGGTCTGCGTCTGCTGGAGCGTCCCCTCCCCCTCCCGGAAGAGGTTTCTCGCGCCCTCCGGGAGGCCCACCTTCTCCCCAGGCCCCGGGTGTGGGAGGGGCGGGTGCTGGCCGGGGAAGGGGTGCGCTGCGCCATGGACATCAGCGACGGCCTGGTGGCGGACCTGGGGAAGCTCTGCGCCGCCAGCGGTGTGGCGGCCCGGGTGGAGGTGCAGCGGGTCCCCCTCCACCCCGCCCTTCTCGCCGCCTTCCCGGAGGAGGCAGAGGCCCTGGCCCTCGGGGGTGGGGAGGACTATGAGCTCCTGTTCACTGGCCCCCTGCCTCTGGTGGAACGCCTTCTGCCCCTCTTCCCAGGGGCGGCCATTATCGGCGAGGTGGTGGAGGGCCCCCCTGCTGACGTGCGGGTGTACGGGCCCTCGGGGGAGGAGGTCAAGGTGGCCACCCCTGGGTGGGACCACCTACGCACATGACGGAAGTGGAGGTCCTCGCCCCGACGCCTGAGGCGACGCGGGAGGTGGGCGCCATCCTGGGATACCACGCCCGCGCGGGCGACCTCCTCCTGCTGGTGGGGGAACTGGGTGTGGGGAAGACGACCCTCGTTCAGGGCCTCTGCGTTGGGCTGGGGGTCCCTGAGCCGGCCCGCTCCCCCTCCTTTGTCCTGGTGCACCGCTATGAGGGGCGCCTCCCTGTGTACCACGTAGACCTCTACCGTCTTGAGGGCCCTGCGGAAGCCCTTGCCCTGGGCCTGGAGGAGTTCGCCGGCGTGGAGGGGGTTACCGTGGTGGAGTGGGCGGAGCGGGGGTTGCCCGCCTTCCCCCCGGAGTACCTCCTGGTCCGCTTCGCGTGGGAGGGGGATACGGCGCGGCGCCTTTCCCTGAGGGGGTACGGGGCGAGGGGGGAGGCCTGGCTCGCCCGTTCTGCCCCTCACCTAGAGGAGATGGCCAGGAGGTGGTCGTCCTCGCCATAGACACCGCTACCCGCTGGGGCGGCGTCGCCCTCCTGACACCCCAGGGGACTGGGTGGGAGGTCCGCTGGCACTCCCCCCACAATCACTCCACCGAGCTGGCCCCCGCCGTGGCGACGCTCCTGGAGAGGGCGGGGTGCTCGCCGGGTGACCTGAGGGGCCTAGCCGTCACCCTGGGCCCCGGGGGTTTTAGCGCCCTGCGGGTGGGGCTGGGGTTTGCCAAGGGGCTGGCAGCGGGGCGGGGGATCCCCCTGGTGGGCATCGGCACCCTGTCGGTGGAGGCCGCCTCCCTGGGGCTGCAGGGCGTCCCCCTCTGCCCCCTCGTGGACCTGGGCCGCGGGGTGGTGGCCTGGGGCGTCGTGGACCCCACGAGAGGCGACGTGCCCCTGCAGGAGGGGGTAAACTCTGTAGAGGAGCTGCCCACCCTTCTCCCCAAGGGGGCTGTGGTGTGCGGCGAGGGGGCGTGGACATATCGCCAGGCCCTGGGCGCCGGCGGCGCCCTCCTGCTGGCGGCCCGTCCCCCTCCTACCCGAAGCCCCCTGGCGCTGGCCCACCTCGGGAAGAGGCGTCTGGAACGGGGTGAGGCCGACCCCGTGGCAGCCCTGCAACCCCTCTACTTTCGTCCCCCCAGCATTGGACCCGGACCCCGAGGGCCGGAAGGAGGAAAGCCATGACCAGGGAAGTGGAGCGCACCCTCGTCCTGGCCAAACCGGACGCCCTGCAGAGGGGCCTCCTGGGGGAGATCATCAGCCGTCTGGAACGCCGGGGCCTCAAACTGGTGGCCATCAAGATGCTGCAGATGGACGAGGAGATGGCCCGGCGACACTATGCGGCGCACCAGGGGAAGCCCTTCTTCCCCGGCCTGGTCCGTTTCATCACCTCGGCCCCTGTCGTGGCCATGGTCTGGCAGGGGAAAGGGGCGGTCCAGGTGGTCCGCGCCCTGATGGGAAAGACCGACCCCCAGCAGGCGGCCCCCGGAACCATCCGGGGGGATCTGGGGGTCGACGTGGGGCGGAACCTTATCCATGGCTCCGATTCGGTGGAGACGGCCGAGGGCGAGTGCGCCCTCTTCTTCCGCCCTGAGGAGATCTACGACTGGCCCCGCTCCCTGGAGCCGTGGATCACCGAAGGATGAGACGGGGCACGCCCCCTGCCCAGTGCTCCTCCAGACGGTAGTAGGCCCGCTGGGGGGCCAGGAAGAGGTGGACCACCACGTCGCCGTAGTCGAGGACGACCCACCCGCCCTGGGCCTCCCCCTCCCGGTGGAGGAGGGGGCACCCCGCCTCCCCGAGGGCCTTGCCCATCTCCTCGATGAGGGCCTCCATATGGGGGGGAGAGGTGGCCGTCACGATGACAAAGAAGTCGGTAAAGGCCTTCAGGGGGCGCAGGTCCAGCACCACCACATCGGTGGCCTGTTTCTCCGAGGCGACCTCTGCCACCCGCCGGGCAACAGCGATCCTGGAGAGGGGCGCGGCCATCCGCACCCCCATTGTACCCCCTCTCCCCTCCGGGGAGAAGGTCGTCTTCCACCCGCCCTGCCCCTTGGGCGGGGGTGACGAGATGGGGAGACGGCCCCGCCCCCGGGGCCGGGGGTGCTGGGCACAGAAGGCTCCCGCTCTCTGCACCAGTCATGCTGGGTAGGCACAGGGGCCTACCCCTACTTTCCTCAAACACCCTCCAAACCTGAGGTTCGGCCTGAGGTTGAGACTGTAACATAAGCGGTTGGTCCCGCTTGCGGTAGGAGGCCGTCCCTAATCCCTAGCTGAAAGCAGCTCGAATCACCGGAGACCCGCCAGTGAAAGGCTGTCCTGGTCGTCAGTCCTACCGGTTTCTGCTCGATGGCCTTGGCGGGGAGACGAAAAATTGCCAACCGTAGATGTTACAGTCCCACCTCAGTTGGGACCCTTGACAACCCCCTAGCACCTGTGTCATAGTCAAAATCAAGTATCTCACCTGGGAGGATGTCGGTGAAACAGGGCGGGCGGCTCACTCATCCCCTCAGCCCTTACCTCCGTGGCGGGGCGGTGGTAGTGGTCCTGTTGGGCCTCTTCCTCTTCGCCCTCATGCAGGGGCGCGCTCTCTCCCCTCGTGTCACCGCCCAGTACTACTACCTTGAACCGACACCCACGCCCACACCTACCCCCACACCCACACCCACACCGACACCCACGCCCACTCCGACGCCCACGCCGACACCCACGCCGGTGCCGCCCACGCCCACACCGACACCCACGCCCACACCCGTACCGCCGACGCCCACGCCGACACCCACGCCGGTGCCACCCACACCCACACCGACACCCATACCTAGGCCGACCCCCACACCGGTGCTGCCACCCATACCGGTGGTGCCGCCACCACCGGTAACGGTGCCCCTCCCGATAACCCCCGCCGGGGTTGTTCCGGAACCCGTGACGGTTAACCTTGCGGACTTGGCCATTGCTTCCATCCGGGAGGGCACGAGGGCTTTGGTGGATGGCCAGCCTGTAACAGCCATCACCATTGCGGCCGCGCCGCCCCCTGCCACCTTCACGGTGGATACTACCGGCATCGGGCCCACGGTGGTGGACCCGGACAGGGACACCGCCAGCGCCACCACCCCCAGTTTCACCCTCTTCGCCGTGGTGGCGCCTGGTGGGCGCATCGTGGGAGGACCTTACGACTTCAAGCCCGACGGCGCTCGCTTTGACCCGCCCATCCTGCTCACCCTTCGCTATGACTCCGCTCTCATCCCGGCCGGCGTCAGGGAAGAAGAACTACGAGTTGTGCGGCTGGTGCCGCCGGTGCCGCCTCCCCCTGTGCCTGTCTGGGTCTGGGTCGTCGTGGCGGTGGTAGCGGTGGTGGCGGCAGTGGTAGCTTTCCTCCTGCGACGGCGGCGGAGGGGGTAAGGAGGTCTCCCCAGACCGCCTCAAGGGCGGCCCTTATCCCTGGGGGTCCGGACCGGGCAGAGGGGACGGTCGGGGGCCCCCGTGGTACGGGGTTGGCGTGAGGCGGATCCGCGCCCCGGGATGACCTGCCCTTGCCCTAATGGGGGCAAAGGGCGCTCAGGGCATCCCCCGGGGTGCACCGGACGGGGGTAGTCCTGCCGGGGGATAGAGGCGCCACCCTCTTCCTTCCCGTGGAGCTTACCCCCCTTCCCCGCGGAGGCGGGCTATCTCCTCCTCCACCTCCCGTATCTCCCTCTCCACCTCCTCCACCTCCTGTCGGAGACCCCGCTGGTATTCCCGCAGGTCGTGCAGGTACTCCTCCAGCCAGCGCCGGTACTCCTCCCGACGGTACGGGCGGAAAGGGGGGCCGAACCACCGGCGCGTGCCGAAGAAGAAGCCAAACCCGATGGGGCCGAAGGGGAAGACGAAACGCCGGAAGCGGTAGTCCACAGCCCACCTCCCAGGACCGGCTGTAGGGGTGTGTGCCGGCCCTCTACTTACGCCGCTCCACCACGTAGTCGGCCAGGGCCAAGAGGCACCCTTTGACCTCGCCATCCGGGAGCGGGGCCAGGGCCTCTCGGGCCTGCTGCAGGAAACCGTGGGCTATCTCCAAGGCCTCTTGGATGACGCCGCTGCCCTGGATCAGGTCCAAGGCCCGGGCCAGGTTCACCTCGGGGTCCTCGCCCCGGAGGAGGGCCAGGAGGGGGTTAGGGGGGGGTAAACGCTCCAGGAGGAGGAGGGGGGGGAGGGTCAAGACCCCTCCCCGCAGGTCAGCCATCACGGGCTTGCCCACCTCCCCCCCCACCCCCGTCACATCCAACACGTCGTCTACGATCTGAAAGGCCATCCCCAGGGCGTACCCGTACTCCCGGAGGGCGGCCACCCATGCCTCCGGGGCCCCACACAGCACTGCCCCCCCTTCGGCGGCGGTGCGGAGGAGGGAGGCCGTCTTCCACCCGATCCGCCGGAGGTACTGCCCCCGGGTCTGGGGCCACGTGCCGGCCGAGAGGTACTCGTCCAGCTGGCCCCTGGCCAGGTCCATAATGGTCTCGGCGAAGCGACGCACCACCCCTATGTGCCCCGTCTCGCAGACGAGGACCGCCGAGGCGGCGAAGAGGTAATCCCCCACCAGCACCGCCACCCGGGGGCCGAAGAGCTTGACCAGGGTCTCCCTCCCCCGCCGGAGGGGGGCGTTGTCCACCGTATCGTCGTGGACCAAGGAGGCGATGTGCAGCAGCTCCACCGCGGCGGCCAGAAGGCGCACTTTCTCCCGACCCTCGGGGGTGAGCCGCCCCGCCAGGAGGGTGAGGGCGGGACGGATCCGTTTCCCCGGCACCTCAATGGGGTGGCTGAAGAGGGCCGCCAGGCGAGGGTCGTCCACGGCCCGGGCAAGACGCCATAGGCGCTCCTGGACCTCCTCCAGATCCCCCAGGACAGGCCGGTAGAAAGGCGGGGCCTGCAAGGGCCTCCTCTTTCAGGGGGAAGAGCGCCGGGCGAGGAGGCGCTGGACCTCTTCCCCCACGATCTGCTCGTCCAGTTTAGCGAAAAGGGGTTGGGGGGTCCCCAGGGGCTGACCGGGGATCGGCTCCTGGACCCGCCACCCCGCCTCCTCGACCCGGCCGGGAAAGCCGAGCATGGAGTGGAGGCGTTGGGAGGAGAGGGGCAGGAAAGGGGCAAGGGTGGTCTTCAGGGCCGACAGCACCAGGAGGGCCGTCCACAACACCCCCGCCGCTGCCGTCGGGTCCTCCCGCACGAGCCGCCAGGGGGCCGTCTGCTCCGTATACCGGTTGGCCTCTTGGGCCAGGGCCATACTGTGCCCCAGCGCCTCCCGGAAGCGACAGAGGCCCAGGGCTTTGTCCACCAGCTCCAGGGTCTGGTACGCCCGCTGCTGCAGGGCGCGGTCGAGGGGGGTGAAGGAGGAAGGGGAGGGGACCCGCCCGTCCCAGTGCCGCGCCACCAGGGTCAGGACGCGGTGCACCAGGTTGCCGTAGGTGGCCACCAGCTCGTCGTTGTTCCGGCGCCAGAACTCCTGCCAGGAGAAATCGGCGTCGGCCGTCTCGGGCATGTTGGCCGCCAGGCAGTAGCGCAGGGGGTCGGGGTCGTACCGCTCCAGGTAGTCGGGCACCCACACCGCCCAGTTCTGGGATGTGGAGAACTTCCGCCCCTCCAGGGTCAGGAACTCATTGGCGGGGACATCGTAGGGCAAGACGTAGGCCCCACCCCCCTCGGGCCTCCAGTCCCCGTAGGCCATCAGCATGGCGGGCCAGATGATGGTGTGGAAGGGGATGTTGTCCTTGCCGATGAAGTAGTAGTGGCGGCAGGTAGGGTCCTGCCAGAACCCCCGCCACCCCTCCGGATCCCCCTGCCTTTGGGCCCACTCCTTGGCCGCCGAGAGGTACCCGATCACTGCCTCAAACCACACGTAGATGCGCTTGGCCCGGAACTCGGGGTCGTCCACCGGGACCGGGACCCCCCATTCCAGGTCACGGGTGATGGCCCTGTCCTGCACCCCCCCTTCCAGGAAACGCACCGTGAAGTTATACACGTTGGGACGCCAGACCCCCTCTTTCCCCCGCACCCACGCCCGCAGGGCTTCCTGAAAAGCGGAAAGGCGGAAGAAATAGTGGCGTGTCTCCCGGAGGTGGGGGCTCTGCCCGCACAAACGGCACCGCCACCCCAGCAGGTCCTGGGGGTTCAACGGTTTGCCGCATTGCTCACACTGGTCGCCGCGGGCCCTCCCGTAGCCGCAGACAGGGCATGTCCCCTCCACATAGCGGTCAGGGAGGAAGCGCCGGTCCACAGGGCAGTAGGGTTGCTGCTGGACGTCCGGATAAATAAACCCGCGGCGCATCAGGGTCAGGAAGATGTCGTGCACCACCTGACGGTGGTTGGGGGTGCCGGTGGTGGTGTACAGGTCGAAGGAGATGCCCAGCCGCTCCCAGGTCTGCAGGAACTGACGGTGATACCGGTCTACCACCTCCTGGGGGGTAAGGCCCTCCTGCTCGGCGCGGAGGGTGATGGGGGTGCCGTGCTGGTCGGAGCCGGAGACCATGAGCACCCTGTTCCCCTTGAGCCGGTGGTACCGGGCGAAGATGTCGGCGGGGAGGTAGCACCCCGCGATGTGCCCCAGGTGCAGGGGGCCGTTGGCATAGGGCCAGGCCACGCCGATGAAGATCTTCTCGGGCACCGCTCCCCCTTTGCTCTCATCGTAGCACATTATTGCCCCCTGCCCCCAGCAGGGGTACCATAAGCCCAGGGGTAGCCCTTTATGCCCGCCATCCGGACCGCTGGCCTCTGCCGCGCTTACGGCCCCCTGCTGGCCCTGGACCGCGTGGACGTGGTGGTGGAGTGGGGGCAGACCATGGCGGTCTTCGGTCCCAACGGCTCCGGGAAGACCACCCTGGTGAAGGTGCTGGCCGGGCTGACCCGCCCCACGGCCGGCTGGGCCGAGGTGGCAGGCTTCCCCCTGCACACCCATCCCCTGGAGGCGCGCCGGAGGGTAGGGGTGGTGACCCATAGCCCCCTCCTCTACGCCGACCTCACGGTGGGGGAGAACCTCCTCTTCTTCGCCAGGATGTTCGCCGTCCCCCGCCCCGCCGCGCGGGTGGAGGCCTTGGCGCACCGCTTCGGCCTCGCCGACCGCCTGCACGACCGGGTCCGGACCCTCTCCCACGGCCTGCAGAGGCGGGTGGCCCTGGCGCGGGCCCTCCTCCACAACCCCCCTGTGCTCCTTTTGGACGAGCCGGACGCCGGCCTGGACAGCGCCGCCCTGGCCACCCTGGAGGAGGTGGTGCGGGAGCACTGCGCCGCCGGGGGGGCTGTCCTCCTGACCACCCATCAGGTGGCGTGGGGCCTGGCCCTGGCCCATCAGGGGGTGGCCCTTGTCAGGGGGAGGGTGGCCCTGGTGGAGGCCCACCCCCATGCCAACGCCGGGGCCTTCCGCGAGGCCTACCGGCGCCTGGTGCTGGGCCAAAGGGGGTGAACAGTGCCCCCCCTTCTGGTGGCCCTGGGGAGCATGGTGTGGAAGGACCTCCTCCTGGAGGTCCGGAGCCGGGAGGTGGTGATCCCCCTCCTGGTCTTCGTGATCACCCTGGTGGTCCTCTTCTCCTTTGCCTTCGACCCCCCCCCGGCCCTGGTCCCCCTCCTGGCGCCGGGCCTCCTGTGGAGCACCATCACCTTTCTGGCTATCCTGGGCTTCCTCCGCCTCTTCTCCCTGGAGCGGGAGCAAGGGGGGCTGGAGGGGCTCCTCCTCTGCCCGGTGCCCCGATCCCTCCTCTACGGGGGCAAGCTCCTGTCCAGCCTTCTCTTCCTGATGGGGGTGGAGGTGGCGCTCCTCCCCGTCTTCTCGGCCCTGTTCAACCTCCCCTTCCTGATGCCCCGCCTGTGGCTCGTCACCTTCCTGGCCACCCTGGGCTTCTGCACCGTGGGGGTGGTCTTCTCGGCCATGGTGGCCCACACCCGCGCCCGGGAGATGCTCCTCCCCCTCCTCTTCCTCCCCATGGCCCTCCCCGTTGTCCTTGCGGGCGTGGCCACCACCGGTGCTATCCTGAAGGGGGAAGGGGAGGACACCGCCCTGTGGCTCTCCCTGACCATCGCCTTCGACACCCTCTTCCTGGTGGCAGGGGGGGCGCTGTTCGAGTTCGTCCTCGGGGAGTGACGCCGTGAGGCAGAGAGACGCGTCCGGGGGGCGAGGCGGTGGGCTGCCCTGGGGGGATGGGGCTCTGGTGGGCGTGGCGGGGGCGGCGATGGTGGCGGCCATGGCCCTCATCTTCCTGTGGGCCCCCACCGATGTGAACCTGGGGGTCGTGCAGCGGGTCTTCTACATCCACATCCCTTTGGCGTGGACGGCCTTTATGGCCTTCGCCGTGGTGTTCGTCAGCAGCATCGCCTACCTCTGGAGGGGTGGGGAGCGCTGGGACAGCCTGGCCTATGCCGCCGCCGAGGTGGGGGTGGTGCTGGGGGCCTTGATGTTGGCCACCGGCTCCATCTGGGCGAAGCCGGTGTGGGGGGTGTGGTGGACGTGGTCGCCCCGCCTGACCACCTCCCTTATCCTGTGGCTTCTCTACGTGGCCTACCTGCTCCTGCGGGCCTATGCGCCGCCGGGCTCCCAGGGCGCCCGTTTTGCCGCCGTGCTGGGGATCCTGGGCTTCCTGAACGTCCCTATTGTCTACTTCTCGGTGGAGTGGTGGCGGGACGTCCACCCGGAGCTGGTCATCGGCCCCCGGGCCGAGCCGGGCGCCCTGGAGGGGTCCATGGTCGTTACCCTGCTGGTCTCCCTCCTGGCCTTCACCCTCCTCCTGGGCCTCCTCCTCTCCCTCCGCTACCGCCTGCGCCGGCTGGAAGGGGAGGTGGAGAGGATACCCCATGGGGGGTTCCATGGCCTCCCCGCCCTTCTCCCCTTCGCCCTTCCGGCTGGGGGGCCTGCCCGGGAGGCGCCCGGGGAGGGGTTTCTCCCCTACCTCTTTGTCGCCTTCTCCATCACGTGGTTGGTCCTCTTCGGCTACGTGGCCTACCTGGCCCGCCGGCAGGCGGACCTGCGCCGGGAGGTAGAGCGGCTGCGCCGTTCCTCCGCTAACCCCGAGGAGAAAGGGGAAACGCCCGGGCGCCGTGCGTGAGGCCCTGCGCTCCCTGCCCAGTGTAGACCGCCTCCTCTTTCACCCCCACGTCCACGGCCTCCTCTCCGTGTACACCCGGGAGGCGGTGGTGGACCTGGCCCGGGAGGTCCTGGAGGAGGCGCGGAGGAGGGTGGCTTCTGGGGAGCCGGCTCCCCCCCCCGATGACCTGGCCCGGCGGGTGGCGGAGGAGGCGTCCCGCCGGTGGCGGGGGGGGCCCCGTCCCCTTATCAACGCCACCGGCGTGATCCTCCACACCAACCTGGGGCGCGCCCCCCTCTCGGAGGACGCCATCCGGGCAATGATAGAGGCGGCCAGGGGCTACTGCGACCTGGAGATGGACGTCGAGGAAGGGGAGCGGGGCAGCCGCCAGGAGCACGTGCGGTCCCTTCTGTGCGCCCTCACCGGCGCCGAGGACGCCCTGGTGGTGAACAACAACGCCAGCGCCGTCCTCCTGGGGCTGGCCGCCATCGCCCGGGGGAAGGAGGTCCTGGTCTCCCGGGGGGAGGCGGTGGAGATCGGGGGGGGCTTCCGCATCCCCGATGTGCTGCGCCAGTCCGGGGCCACCCTGGTGGAGGTGGGGACCACCAACCGCACCTACATCTCCGATTACGAAAACGCCTTCACGGCTAACACCGCCGCCATCCTGCGGGTGCACCGCTCCAACTTCCGCCTCATCGGGTTTACCCACGAGCCCTCCCCGGAGGAGCTGGTAGAGCTGGGGAGGGCTAAGGGGGTCCCCGTCCTCCACGACCTGGGGAGCGGCTGCCTCCTGGACACCACCGCCTTTGGCCTTGCCCACGAGCCCACACCCCAGGAGAGCATCCGCGCCGGGGTGGACCTGGTGTTCTTCTCGGGGGACAAGCTGTTGGGGGGGCCGCAGGCGGGGATCGTCGTGGGCAAGAGGCAGTGGGTGCGCCTCCTGGCCAAGCACCCCCTGGCCCGGGCGGTGCGCATCGACAAGGTGAGCCTCGCCGGCCTCTCCGCCACCCTCCTCCACTACCTGAAGGGGGAAGCCACCGCGAAGATCCCTGTCTGGCGGATGGTGGCGCGTCCCCTAGGGGACCTGGAGAGGACGGCCTGCCTCTGGAAGGAGCGGATCGGCCCCGCGGCCCAGGTGTGGAGGGGGGAGTCCACCATCGGGGGGGGGAGCCTGCCGGGGGAGACCTTGCCCACCTGGCTGGTCGCCCTCTCCGCCGAGGGCTTTGCCGGGGGCGCCCAGGAGATGGCCCGCCGCCTCCGACGGCAGACCCCGCCCGTCATCGCCCGCGTCCAGGAAGGGCGGGTGCTCCTGGACCCCCGCACTGTCCTCCCGGGGGAAGAGGAGGCCCTCCTAGCCGCCGTGGGGAGGGCTCTACAGAGAGCAGAAGAGGGGGGGTGAACGGCCTATGCCCGACTTCCTCTTCGTCCACGAGGGGGGGCACGGGAAGTGGCAGTGGGAAGGGGTGTGGGGCTATCTGGAGAACGCCCGTCGCAGCAGGGAGGCCCTGCGCCACCCCACCTTTCTGGGATGGCGACAGGTCCTCCCCGACCTTCCCGGACACGGCCCCCGCTTCTCCCCTGACTCGCTCCAGGCCCCCTCCGCCGACCTGTGCACCCAGGCCCTGGTGGACGCCGCCCTGCGGCATGGCCTGCGCCGCCCTGTCCTGGTGGCCCACGGTCTGACGGCGGCCCTCGCCCTCCGCGCCTCCCGCCTGCTGAAGGAAGGCCCTACCCGTCTGGTCCTGATTGCAGGGGTGGTTCCCGCCCCGGGGCGGACGCCCCTTCAGGCCCTCCCCCGGGTGGTGCGCCTGGCCCTGTGGGCCCAGGGGGTGCTCCCCGCCCCCAAGGGCTATGTCCGCCTCCACCGGGAGTTCGTGGTGAAGGTCCTGGCGTCGGACATGGACTACCCCCGGGCGGCGGCGCTGGTGGCGAAGCGTCTTACCCCCCTGCCCCTGGCCCCCTTCCGGCACCCCCTCCCCGCCGAGGCCCTTTCCCCCCCCTGCCCCGTCACCTATGTGGTGCTGACCCGGGACCGCTTCTACCCCCCTTCCCTCCAGCGGCAGGCGGCCGGGCGCCTGGGGGCGGAGGTGGTGGAGGTGGAGGCGGGGCACGAGGCCCCCCTCTCCCGACCGGAGGCCATTGGGGAGGTGCTCCTCCGGTGGGGTTAGCCCTCGTAGAAGAGGACACGGCGCACCGTCAGGAAACGCTCTACCTCCCTGGGGGGAACCCCCGCCGCCCGGAGGACGGAGCGCACAAAGCCCAGGCTACCTTCAAAGGTGGGGTGGATCACCTCGGTGGCCCCTGCCCCCCGCAGGTCCCCAATGACGTCCCCATCGCTCCCGCTGGCCCGGGCGATGACCTCCACCCCCTGCCGGAGGGAGCGCGCCGCCTGGACCACCCTCTCTACCGCCCGCTGGTCGGGAAAGGTCACCGCCACGGCGGCAGCCTTGAGGAGCCCCGCCTGGAGCAGCACCTCGGGGTCGGCGGCGTCCCCGAGGATGCAGGGGACGCCCCGCTGTTGGAGGGGGCGTAGCCGCTCCCGGTCAATGTCGATCACCAGATAGGGCAGGCCCCGCCACTCCAGCGCCTGGGCCGTCTCCTGCCCCATCTGACCGTATCCGCAGATGATGGTATGGCCCGCCAGCTCCCCCCGCCGCCCCCGCCCGGGGAACAGCCGCCGGGGCTCCTGGAAGAGGACCCCCACCCAGGGCAGCCGCCGGAGGAGGCGGGTGAGGCCCTCCCCCGCCGACACCGCGGCGGGGCTCACCAGGATGGAGAGGACCGCCCCGGCCAGGACCAGGGAGTAGAGGCCGCTGGACAGGAGCTCCATAGACAGCCCCACCTGGGCCAGCAGGAAGGCCTCCTCGCCCATCTGGGCCAGCAGCAGGGCCGAGAGGACGGCGGTGCGCCCGCGGAGGCCGAAGGCCAGCCCCACCCCAAGGAGGAGCACCCCCTTCACCACAACCACCAACGCCACCACCACCACCACCACCACCAGGAGGTGTCCCCGGAGGAAAGAGACGTCCAGGAGCATCCCCACCAGGAGGAAGAAGAAGGTGACGAAGACGTCGGCGACGGGCGAGACCTCCTTGAGGACCTTCTTGCTGACGTCGGTCTCGGCCAGGAGGAGGCCCGAAACGAAGGCCCCCAGCGCCATGGAGACCCCCAGCAGGTGGGTCAGGTAGGCCATGCCCAGGGCCAGCGCCACGGCCGCCAGCAGGAGGAGCTCCCGTCCCCCCAAAGCGATGCGGCGCAGGAGGGGGGGCATAATGTGGACACCCAGGGGATAGGCCACCACCACGAAAGCCGTGGCCTTCCCCAGGGTCAGGACCGACTCCCCCCAGTTGACCACCCCCTCCCTCTGTCCCATCATCCCCACCGCCGCCAGGGCGAGGGGGATAGGGAGGTCCTGCACGATGGAGAAGGGGAGGGCAAGGCGGCCGTGGGGGGTATCCATTTCCCCCCGCTGGGCCAGGACCTTCGCCACTACGGTGGTGCTGGAGATGCTGAAGATGAGCGCCAGATACGCCGCCTGCCCCCACCCCATCCCTGCCACCGCCGCCAGGGCCACCAGGGGGGCCGTCAGGGCCAGCTGGAGAAAGGGACCCCACAGGGCGACCCGGCTCATCTGGCGCAGACGGGTCAGGGAGAGCTCCGTCCCCACCTGGAACAGGAGGAGGGCGACGCCCAGCTGGGCCAGGAAGGTGATCCGCTCGGTGTCCCTGATAAGGCCGCCAGCGTAGGGGCCAACGACCACCCCCGCAAGGATATACCCCAACACGGGCGGCTGGCCGAGGCGGCGGGCCAGACCCCCGAAGACAAGGGCCACCACCACCGCCACCACGACCTCCACGATCGCCTGGGGACCGGTCATCCCCAACCCCATACCGCGGCAGGCCCTAAGGGCCGCCGATAGGCATCAGGGGCTATGATATATTGATGGGGAAGGCCCCGCCAGAGGATGGAGGAGCGCTTCCGCTGCCTTTCCTGCGGACACCCTTTTCCCTGGTTCCCCACCGATCGGGGGGAGCCGTCGTGCCCTGCCTGCGGGGGCACCCGCCTGGAACGTAACCCCTGGCTTCTGGGCACCGGGGAGGGGGACGTCACCGCCGAGGAGCACTTGGCCGTCGCCCTGGAGGTGTGAGGGGAGGGGTGCCGTGCACGCCTGTAGGGCGTGCGGAAGGTAGGGGGGATGGCAGACCTCTTCGTGGCGGGGCGTGGGCACGGGCAGGGGGCGCCCCTGGCCGTGCGCATGCGCCCCCGCTCCCTTGAGGAGTTCGTGGGCCAGGAGCACCTCCTGGGGCCGGGGCGGCTCCTGCGCACGGCCATCGAGCAGGACCATATCCCCTCTATGGTCCTGTGGGGCCCCCCCGGCTCGGGGAAGACGACCCTCGCCTATCTTATCGCCCGGCTGACCCGCTCCCACTGGGAGCACCTCTCGGCGGTGGCGGCCGGGGTGGCTGACCTGCGCCGCATCGTGGAAGAGGCCCGCCGGCGCCGGGCCTTGGCGGGGCAGCGCACTATCCTCGCCGTTGACGAGCTCCACCGCTTCAACCGGGCCCAGCAGGAGGCTATCCTCCCCTATGTGGAGGACGGCACGATCACCCTCATCGGGGCGACCACCGAGAACCCCTCCTTCGCCGTCGCCACCCCCCTCCTCTCCCGCTGCCGTGTCGTCCCCCTGCGGCCCTTAACCGACGAGGAGGTGCGCACCATTGTGGAGCGGGCCCTGGCGGACGAGGAGAGGGGCCTGGGGGCCCTCCGGGTGACCATGGCGGAGGAGGCGTGGGGACTGCTCCTGGCCGTCGCCAGCGGGGACGCCCGGGTCGCCCTGAACGGGGTGGAGCTGGCCGCCCTGGGGGCTCGGCCGGGGCCCGATGGCCGGCGCCTCATCACCCGCCCCCTTATAGAGGAGGCTCTGCAAAGCCGGGCCCTCGCCTATGACAAGGCGGGGGACCAGCATTACGACACTCTCTCGGCCTTCATCAAGGCGGTACGGGGGTCAGACCCTGACGGGGCCATCTACTGGCTGGCGCGCATGCTGGAGGCGGGGGAAAACCCCCTCGCCATCGCCCGCCGGCTGGTCATCCTGGCCGCCGAGGACGTGGGCCTGGCCGACCCCCACGCCCTTTGCCTTGCTGTGGCGTGTCAGCAGGCGGTCCACTTCTTGGGGATGCCCGAGGGGGCCATCCCCCTGGCGGAGGCGACCCTTTACCTGGCCACCGCCCCCAAGTCCCATACGGCCTACCAGGCCCTCGTCCGGGCCCGGGAGGACGTGCAGAAGACCCGCCAGGAGCCGGTTCCCCTGCACCTGCGCAACCCCGTGACGCCCCTGATGGAGGCGATGGGCTACGGGAAAGGGTACCTGTACCCCCACGACTACCCCGGCCATTGGGCGCCCCAGGAGTACCTCCCCCCTTCCCTGCGGGGGCGCCGGTACTACCAGCCCTCGGAGGAGGGGGAGGAACGGAACATAGCCGAACGCCTCCGCCGCTGGCGGGAGGGGCGGGGAGGGGTTACACCCTCACCTCCTGCATCTCCTCCACCACCTCCTCCACCCGGCGCACCGCCTCCAACACGTCCTGACGGGTGATCCCGTAGTGGGTGACCATCCGCACCCGGTCCTCTCCCAGGTATGAGGCCAACACCCCCTTCCGGGCCAGGCGGGCCAGGAACTCCTGCACCGGCCCGGCGGTCCACCGGAAGATGACGATGTTGGTCTGGACCCGCTCGGGGTCCAGCAGGATGCCCGGGATGCCGGCCAGGCCCTTGGCCAGCTCCCGGGCGTTCTCGTGGTCCTCCGCCAGGCGGTCTACCATCTTCTCCAGGGCCACGATCCCCGCCGCCGCCAGGACCCCCGCCTGCCGCATTCCCCCTCCCACGGCCTTGCGCCAGCGGCGCGCCTCCCCGATGAACTCCTTGCTACCGCACAAAAGGGAGCCCACAGGACACGCCAGGCCCTTGGACAGACAGAAGCAGACGGAGTCCGCATCCCGGGCCAGAAGGGAAACAGGGACCCCCAGGTAGACAGCGGCGTTGAACAGCCGGGCGCCGTCCAGGTGGAGGGGGATATCCCGGCGATGGGCCACCTCCGCCACCGCCGCGATGTCCCCGGGGGTGAGCACCGCCCCCCCACACCGGTTGTGGGTGTTCTCCAGGCAGACCAGGCCCGTGCGGGGGTAGTGGATATTGGGGGAGCGGATGGCCCGCTCCACATCCCCCGGGCGCAACCGGCCTGCCTCGTCGTTGGGGATGGGGTGATAGGCTACACCCCCCAGGGCCGACGCCCCACCCACCTCGTTCAGGAACATGTGGGACTGGTCGCCCAGGATGATCTCGTCCCCCCGCCGGCACCAGGTGAGCACCGCCACCAGGTTGCTCATGGTCCCGCTGACGGTGAAGAGGGCGGCCTCTTTCCCCAGCCGTTCAGCGGCCATGGCCTCCAGGCGGTTGACGGTCGGGTCCTCCCCCCATACGTCATCTCCCACCTCTGCCTCGGCCATCGCCTTGCGCATCTCCGGTGTCGGGAGGGTAACCGTGTCGCTGCGTAGGTCAATGCGCTGCACCGCTGACACCTCCCCTGTCCTTCGCTCCCCCGCCTTTTGGGGATGTTGGAGGAAAGGAGGGGTAGGCCCCTGTGCCTACCCCGCTATAGGGCAACCACGGGGGGTTGCCTCCCGCCCTTTCCTTGACTCCCCCCTTGAGGAGATGATAGCATCCCTACAGGGGATCCTCCCCCCTTTGAAATGTCATGGACTGGCGAGAGGAACTGGCCCTGACCCCCCCCTCCCCCTCGGCGGTCGCCATCGGGGTCTTCGACGGCGTCCACCTGGGGCACCAGCACCTCCTCGGGGTGCTCCGGGCCCAGGCCCAGCGTCAGGGGTTGCGTTCTGTCATCCTGACCTTCCGCAACCACCCCCGCCTTTCCCTCTACCCCGACCAACCCTTCCCTCTCCTCCTGCCCCCGGATGAGCGCCTCCGCCTCCTCCGGCAGGAGGCGGAGGCGCTCATCGCCCTGACCTTCAACGACGCCCTGGCCCGGGTGCCCGCCCGGGCGTTCCTGCAGGCCCTGGTGGAGCGCCTCTCCATGCGCATCCTGGTGGCGGGGGAGGACCTGGCCATCGGCCACCGGCGGGAGGGCACCGTCCCGGTGCTCCGGGCTCTGGGGCAGGAGATGGGCTTCTCCCTCTGTATCGTCCCCCCCTTCACGGTGGACGGGGTGGTGGTGAGCAGCTCGGCCATCCGGAGGGCGGTCCTTGAGGGGCGGGTGGAGGAGGCGGGGCGCCTCCTGGGGCGTCCCCCCATGCTCGAAGGGGTGGTATGCCCGGGGGCGGGACGGGGACGGCTCCTGGGATACCCCACCGCCAACCTGGAGGTGGACCCCTCCCTGGCCATCCCCGCCAACGGTATTTACGCCACCTGGGCCCTGGTGCAGGGGGAGCGGTGGCCCTCGGTGACCTCCATCGGCGTGCGCCCCACCTTTGGGGAAGGCGTCCGTACCGTGGAGACCCACCTGCTAGACTTCACCGGTGACCTGTACGGGCAGCGCCTCCGCCTGGAGGTGGTCCGCCGCCTCCGGGACGAGCGCGCCTTCCCCTCCATCGCCGCCCTTGTGGAGCAGATAGCCCGGGACGTGGAGCACGCCCGGGCCCTCCTCGCCACCCCCGCCTCCCCATAAGGCTATGCTGGACGAGAAGACCTTACAGCGCATCACCAAACGGGCCGTCGCCGAGATCATCGACGAGAAGGAGTTCATCGCCCTCCTGCAGGAGGGGAAACCCCTCCGCCTGAAGATGGGCTTTGACCCCTCCCGGCCCGACATCCACCTGGGGCACGTGGTGGGGTTGCGCAAGTTGCGCCAGCTGCAAGAGATAGGGCACCGGGTGATCCTCATCGTGGGGGACTGGACAGCCCAGATCGGCGACCCCAGCGGCCAGTCGGCCACCCGCCCCATGCTGACCCACGAAGAGGTGGTGCAGAACGCCCAGTCCTACCTGCGCCAGTTCTTCCGGGTGGTATCGGCGGAACGCACCCAGGTGGTCTGGCAGAGCGAGTGGTTCGGGCGCTTCACCCTGGCCGACGTGCTCCGTCTCGCCAGCAAGTTCACCGTGGCCTATCTCCTCCAGAGGGACGACTTCTGGAAACGGTGGGAGGCGGGGCGCCCCATCGCCCTCACGGAGCTCCTCTACCCCCTCCTCCAGGCCTACGACTCGGTGGTCATCGGCGCCGACGTGGAGTTCGGGGGCACCGACCAGAAGTTCAACCTGCTGGTGGGGCGGCACCTGCAGGCCATGGTGGGCCAGCGCCCCCAGCAGTGCTTCCTGGTCCCCCTCCTGCTGGGCACCGATGGGGTGCAGAAGATGAGCAAGAGCCTGGGCAATTACATCGGGGTGGAGGACCCGCCCCGGGAGCAGTTCGGGAAGATCATGTCCCTCCCCGACACCCTCATCATCCCCTACTTTGACCTCCTCACCGATGTGCCGGAGGAGGAGATAGAGGAGATGCGGAGGGCCCTCCAGGGGCAGGAGGTGAACCCCATGCTCCTCAAGAAGCGGCTGGGGAGGGAGATCGTCACCCAGTTCTGGGGCGCCCAGGCGGCCCGGGAGGCCGAGGAGTGGTTCGAGGCCGTCTTCCAGCGCCGGGAGGTGCCCACGGACATCCCCACTATCCCCTTCCGCCGGGAGGGGGACCGGTGGCTCTTCCTGCTGGGGGAGAGGGTAGAGAGCCTCCCCGCCGTCAACGGGGAGGTGGAGATGGCCGACCTCCTCTACGTCTTAGGCCTCGCCTCCAGCAAAAGCCAGGCGAAACGCCTGCTGGGGCAAGGGGCGGTGGAGGTGACGGGCGTGAAGATGACCGCCTCCCGCTGGACCCCCACCAGTGGCGCCGTCGTGCGGGTGGGCAAACGCCGCTTCGCCCGCCTGGTCCTCCACCAACCCTAAGGGGGCTCCCCCATGGGCGCTGGCCTCATCCCCCTGGAGGCCCTGTACCGGGCGGCCTACGAGGTGAACCGCCGCGCCGCCACCGCCATCCCCCGCGACGGGCTCTTAGCCTACCAAAGGGCTCTGGAGCGGGAGAGCCGGCCCCTGGCCAAGTTCATCCTGGCCCAGATCTGCCACAACTACCACCTGGCCATGGCCGAGGGGCGCCCCATGTGCGCCGACACCGGCCTCCCCCGGTATTACGTCAAGGTGGGGAATGAGGCGCAGGTGGAGGGGGGCTTTGTGGCGTTGGAGCGGGTGCTGCGCCAGGCCGTGGCCGATGTGACCCGGGACCTCCCCCTACGGGCCAACAGGGTCCACCCCTTGACCCGCCACAACCCCGGCACCAACGTGGGCGTCTTTGCCCCCAACGTGGACTACTCCTTTGAGCCCGACGCCGCCTGGGTGGACATCACCGCCGTCCACAAGGGCGGCCTGTTCGGGACCGATTTCCGGATGCTCTTCCCCGGGGACGGGGCCGAGGGCATAAAACGCTTCTTCCTGGACACCCTGGCCCAGTTCGCCCGGCGGGGCCTCTCCTGTCCCCCTGTGACCGTGGGCATCGGTATGGGGGGCACGAAAGACCAGGCCCTCCGCCTTGCCAAGGAGGCCGCCTGCCTCCGGGTGCAGGGGGACCGCCATCCCGACCCGGCGGTGGCCCGTCTGGAAGAGGAGCTGGTGGAACTGGGCAACCGCACCGGCTTCGGTGTCATGGGAATAGGGGGGGACACCACCGTCCTGGACGTGCACATCGAGATCGCCTATACCCACACCGGGGGGACACCCGTCGGCATCTCCCACTTCTGCCATGCCTACCGGCGGGCCACCGCCCGGGTCTATCCTGACGGGCGCATTGACTACCGGGATGACCCCCAGTGGTTCACACCCTACTACCGCCGCGAAGGCATCGCCTGAGGAGGGCCTGTGATCCCCGACGCCCGCTCCCTGGGCCTGCGGGAGGTGCGCCTCACCACCCCCCTTGCGGAGGAGGCGGTGTCCTCCTTGCAGGTCGGGGACCTGGTCTATCTGACGGGCCCTGTCTACACCGCCCGCGACGGCGTGTACACCTACACCCTCCGGGAGGGCCGCGACCCCCCTGTGGACCTCCGCTCCTTCAGCAACGTCACCCTCCAGTCCTCCCCCGCCGGCGCCGAGGTGGCCCCCGGGGTGTTCCGCCTCTCCTCTCTGCAGGCCACCGCCGGCTTCCGCTACGCCCAGTATATGGACGCCTTCCTGGCCAGGTTCGGGGTCCGGGCTGTGGTGGGCAAGGCGGGCATGGCGCCCGAGGTATACCGGGAGGTCTTCCGGAAGCACAGGGCCGTCTATCTCTCCACCCTGGGATATGGGCTGGGGGCCATCTACGGCCGGGCCGTCCGGCGGGTGGTGGCAGTGCACTGGGTAAAAGAGCTGGGCATCTCCGAGGCCCTCTGGCTCCTGGAGGTGGAAAACCTGGGCCCCCTCCTGGTGGAAGGGGACACCCAGGGGCGGAGCTTCTTCGAAGGGGTGAACCGGGAGATCAACGCCACCCTGGCCGCCCTCTACCGGGAGATGAGGCCCCCTGTTCTCCGGCGCCTTGGGGAGGAACACGACCCCTGTCAGGAACCCTTTTCGTAAGGCAAGGGGGGCATAGATGCGCTGGCTCTTCCCCATAGGGCTCCTCCTCATCCTCGTCCTTGCCGCCTGCGGCCGTGCGGCCCCGCCCCCTCCCCCTGTCCTGGAGTTCCACGTGGTGGACGTGGGGCAGGGCGATGGCCTCCTCCTCCGCACCCCGGAGGGGAAGGTGATGGTGGTGGACGGGGGTCCCCGCCAGGGCGGTTTTGCCGACTACCTCCAGCGGCAGGGCATCCGCCGCATTGACGTGATGATCGCCACCAACCCCGATGCCGACCACATCGGGGGCCTTATTGAGGTCCTCCGGCGTTTCCCGGTGGGGGAGGTGTACGTGAGCGGGGACGTCCACACCACCCGCACCTATGAGGCCTTCCTGGACGCCCTGGAGGCCTCCGGCGCCCCCGTCCGGGTAGCCCAGAAGGGGGACCGCTTTCCCCTGGGGGGCGCCACGGTGGAGGTGCTGCACCCTTCGGAGCCCCGCTTCCCCGACCGCAACAACAATTCGGTGGTGGTGAAGGTCACCTATGGCGCCATATCCTTCCTGCTGACAGGGGATGCGGAACGGCTGGCGGAGGAGAGGCTCGTGGCTTCCGGGGTAGACCTGCAGGCCGATGTGCTGAAACTGGGCCACCACGGCTCCCGCACCTCCACGTGGCCCTTCTTCCTGGACCGGGTGCGCCCACGCCTCGCCGTCTACTCGGCAGGGCGGGACAACCCCTACGGCCACCCCCACAAGGAGCCCCTCCAAAACCTGGCCGCCAGGGGCATCCCCTACTACGGCACCGACCGCTACGGCACTATTATCATCCGCACCGACGGCCAGGACCTGCAGGTATGGACGGAGCGCCAGGGCCAGGTGCAGGGGACGAGGGGGCCCCCTGCCATGGAGCCGACCCCGAGGGGCAGGGCCGGGGGCCCGTGAGGGGGGGCGCGAGGCTATGAAGGAGAAGGCCGCCGTTGACCGTCTGGAGGGGCATCTGGCTGTCCTGCTGGTGGGGGAAGAGGAGAGGGAGATGGTGGTCCCCCTTCACCACCTCCCCCACGGCGTGCAACCGGGCGACTGGCTGGAGGTGACCATTGAAGAGGGGCGCCTTGTGGCGGCCGTCTTAGACCCCCAGGAGACCCAGGCCCGCCGCCGGCGCATGGAGGAGAAGCTGCGGCGCCTGCTGGAGAGGGGCCGCCAGCCGAAGGGAGGGTGACGGTGCACCCCCGTCTTTCCCCCTGGCAGAGGGCAAGGGTCCAAGGGCGTATCGGCTGGTGGGCCTGGCTCGGCCTGCGGGTCAGCGGGGTCGCCCTGGTGGTATACCTCCTGGCCCACATCGCCGTCATCTCCACCAGCCTGCGGGGGCCCGCGGCCTTCGACCGGCTGCTGACGCTCCTCCAGAGCCCCCCCTTCCTGGTGGCCGACCTGTTCCTCATCCTGGCCGTCCTCTACCATGGGGTCATGGGCCTCCGGGTGATACTCCTGGAGGCAGGGGTGCCCCTCCGCTACCAGGCCCACCTGGTCTGGGCGGGGATGGCCCTTATCGCCCTCGGGATGGCGGGGGCAACGTGGGCCATATGGCCCCTCCTCTTCCGGCACTAACCATGGAGAGGGACACCCCCCTCGGCCTTCGGGAGCAGGGCTTCTGGCCCTGGCTCCTCCAGCGTCTGTCCGCCCTGGCCCTGATCCCCCTCCTCGGCCTGCACCTCTGGGTGACCCACTTCGCCGACATCGGCAAGGTCCTCGCGGGTCAGCAGGAGGAGCTAGTCCTTTTCCACCTGGTCCGCCTACGCCTCCAGCACCTCCTCTTCCTGGCCATAGACGGGGCCCTGTTGGGGTTAGCCCTCTTCCACGGCCTCAACGGCCTGCGGGGTATTCTCCTGGAGTGGCGTCCCCTGGCCCGGCGGGAACGGCTGGTCACGGGGGCCCTCTGGCTGCTGGGGATAAGCGCTTTTGGGTACGGGATGCTGGCCCTGTGGGCCTTTGTGAAGTAGGCCATGACCTCCTCCCCTCTCACGGTGCACATCCGGCGCTCCGGCCCTCTAGGGGAGGGGGCATACTGGCAAACTTACACCGTCCCCCTTCCCCAGGGGCGGGCCACCGTGCTGGACGTGCTATTTACCATTCTCACCGAGCAGGACCCCACCCTTGCCTTCCGTTGCGCATGTCGCGTCGGTATGTGCGGGACCTGTGGGGTACGGGTCAACGGACGGGAGGGTCTGGCCTGCAGTACCTACCTCCAGGGCCTGGGCTTCACCCTGACCCTGGAACCCCTCGCCCACTTCCCCGTGGTCCGAGACCTGGTGGTGGACCTAGCCCCCTTCTTCGAACCCTACCGGTCTATCCTCCCCTACCTGGCGTCCGACCCGGGCCAGCCCGCGCCGGTGCTGATGCGCCAGGATGACCCCCGGCGCGAGGTCATCGACGCCCACCGGGAGTGCATTACCTGCGGCCTCTGCCTCTCCGCCTGTCGGGTGGTGGGGATGGCCCCCGCCTTCCTGGGGCCTGCGGCCCTCAACCGGGCCTATGTCCTGGTGGCCGACCCCCGCGATACCCGGCGTCGCCAGCGCCTCGCCCGTCTTGCCCGGGAGGACGGGCTCTGGCGGTGCCACACCACCCTGGACTGCAGGGCGGTCTGCCCCAAGGGCCTGGACCCCGCCGCCGCCATCCAACGCCTGCGGCGCAAAGTGGTGGCCGAGCGCTTCAAGGCCCTGCTCCCCTGGACCCGGAGGTGAGATGGAGGCCACAACCCTGACCTGCGACGTCCTTATCCTGGGCGGGGGAGGGGCAGGCCTCTTCGCCGCCCTCCACGCATGGCAGCGGCAGCCCCGCCTGCACATCGTCGTGGCGGCCAAAGGGATAGTGGGCCAGAGCGGGTGCACCCGTATGGTCCAGGGGGGGTTCAACGCCGTCCTGGACCCCGCCGACTCCCTGGAGGCCCACTTCCTGGACACCCTGCAAGGGGGGGCGTGGCTCAACGACCAGGAGCTGGCGTGGGTGATGGTGCAGGAGGCGCCCCAAAGGATAGCGGAGCTGGAGAGCCTGGGCTGCTTCTTCGACCGCCGACCAGATGGCCGGATCGCCCAGAAGCCTTTTGCCGGGCAGAGCTTCCACCGCACCGTCCACCGGGGCGACCTGACGGGGATCGAGGTGATGACGCGCCTCAAGGAGCGGCTGCTGGGCACCCCGGTGACGTTCCTGGACGACCACCGCGCCCTGGACCTGCTGCCCGCCCCCGATGGGGGGTGTGCAGGGGCCCTCCTCTTGAACACCCGCACCGGTCGCTTCCTGGTCGCCCTGGCCCGTATGACGATCGTGGCCACAGGAGGGGGGGCCCGGATGTACCGCATCGCCGCCCCCTCCCTGGAGAAGTCGGGCGACGGCATGGCTATGCTCTGGCGGGCGGGCGTGGTCCTTCGGGATATGGAGATGTTCCAGTTCCACCCCACCGGCCTTGTGGCCGGCCCTTCGGTCCTTACCGGGGCGGTGCTGGAGGAGGGGCTGAGAGGGGCCGGGGGTCGCCTCTACAACGCCCGGGGGGAGCGCTTTATGGCCCGCTATGACCCCCAGCGTCTGGAGCGCTCCACCCGGGACGTCGTCGCCCGCGCCTGCTACCTGGAGATTCTGGAAGGGCGGGGGACTCCCGAGGGGGCGGTCCTCCTGGACGTCTCCCACCTGGGGGCGGAGTTTGTGGAGCGGGCCTTCCCGGGGATGGTGCGGCGCTGCCGGGAGGCGGGATATGACCTGGCCCGTGAACCCGTGCCCGTTTCCCCTACCGCCCACTTCCACATGGGCGGGGCACGGATCGACCCCTGGTGTCGCACCTCCCTCCCCGGCCTTCTGGTGGCAGGCGAGGATGCGGGGGGTGTCCACGGGGCAAACCGCCTGGGAGGCAACGGCATCGCCGAGTCCACCGTCTTCGGGGGACGGGCAGGCCAGTGCGCCGCCGAAGAGGCCCTCTCCCGCCCTCCCCCCGCCACCTCCCCGGCCGCCCTTCAGGAAGCCATCACGCGGGCCCTTGCCCCCTTCTCCTGCCACGGGTCCCACTCCCCCTTTGCCGTACGCCGCGCCCTGCAAGACCTCCTGTGGGAGAAGGGAGGGCTCGTACGCACCGCCAGGGGGCTGCAGGAGGCGCTGGAGGGCCTGGACGCCTTGGCGGAGCGCCTGCGCCACGCCCCCGTCCCCCACCACCGGGAGGTCAACCTGGCATGGCAGGCGTGGTTGGACACGGCCAACATGCTCACCGTGGCCCGCCTGCTGGTGGAGAGCGCCCTCCTGCGCACCGAGTCCCGGGGGAGCCACTACCGCGCCGACTTCCCCGAGCCCAACGACAGGGAATGGCTGCGCACCATCTGCGTCCAACGGATGGAGGGCGATGCCTCCCGTCTGTGGACGGAGCCCGTGCCCTTCACCAGGGTCACACCGCCGGGGATGACCCCAGGGGGAGGACATCCAGGTACTTCAGCCCCGAGCCCGTGTTGAGGAGCACAATGCGCCCGTCCGGGTCGATGACACCCTGGGCCAGCAGACGCTTCAGTCCCGCCAGGGTGGCCGCCCCCTCGGGACAGGGGAAGACCCCCTCCAGGGAGGCCATCTCCCGGAGGGCGGCCAGGATCTCGGCCTCGCTCACAGCCACGGCGGCGCCGCCGCTCTCCCGCAGCGCCCGGAGGATGAGGTAGTCGGCGAAGGGGGCCGGCACCCGCAGGCCTGTGGCCACGGTGTGGGGGTGGGGGACAGGCTCGGCAGACCCCTTCCCTGCAAGGAAGGCCTGCACAATGGGGGCACACCCCTCCGCCTGGACACACACCATCCTAGGGAGGGGCCCTTCTGCCCACCCCAACGCCTCTATCTCCCGGAACCCCTTCCACATGCCTACCAGGCCCGTGCCCCCGCCCGTCGGGTACACGATGGCGTCGGGGAAACGCCACCCCAGAGCCTCCACAATCTCGTACGCCATGACCTTCTTCCCCTCCACCCGGTAGGGCTCCCGCATCGTCGACAGGTCGAGGAGGCCCAGGCGTTGGGCCAGGGCCCTGCTGGCCCGCCCCGCGTCGCCGATGTGCCCCTCCACCAGCTCCAGGCGGGCCCCCATGACGGTGCACTCCTTCCTGTTGGCCTCGGGGGCATCGCGGGGCATGAACACGTAGGCGGGGAGGCCGGCCCGGGCGGCATAGGCGGCCATCGCCCCCCCTGCGTTCCCCGCGGAGGGGATCACCACCCCCTTCACCCCCAACTCCCTGGCCCGGGAGATGGCCACGGCCTGTCCCCGGGCCTTAAAGGTACCGGTGGGGTTAAGGCCCTCGTCTTTGATGAACAGATGGGGACATCCCAGGGTGCGGCCCAGGCGCGGGGCGGGGAGGAGGGGCGTATCCCCCTCCCCCAGGGAGACGATATGGGCCGGGTCACGGACCGGCAGCACCTCAAACCACCGCCAGAGGGAGCGGGGGCGTTCCCCGATGGCCCTGGGCCTCACCCCCCGCCGCACACCCTCCAGGTCGTAGCGGGGGAGAAGGACCTTCCCGCAGGAGGGACACACCGTCTGCACCCCCTCCGCCGAGACGGCCCCGCCACACGCCGTACACTCCAGATGGGAGAGGTAACTGCCCATAGGGATGCCCCCTAGTCAGCCTTCCTCCGAAGCCAGGGCGACCTGGGTATGGGCGCCGGACGAGAGACCGGAGGCCCCCACCCGGCCGTTGCGCCACGGCTGGCGGAGGACCCAGAAGCACCGGGAAGGGGGCCAGGGCCGGGGGGGGACCCCATCCCGCCTGGGGACCATTATGGCGCGGTGGGCCCCCACGTCGGAGGCGGCGTCCATGCTCTCACCGGGGAGGCGAAGAACGGCGTCGCCCCCTGCTCCCCCTGAGGGCCAGCAGGGCGGCCAGGACGCCGGCCAGATAGGGGTAGTGGCTCTCCTGCTTGCCCCGCACCTCCTGGAGGAGGAGGGTGAACAACCCCCCCATCACCCGGTAAAAGTGCTTGGAGCGGTCGTCCAGGGCAACCCCTTTCCCTACCAGGAAAGCACGGAACAGGGCCTCCAGGACAGCCATCGCCTCCTGGGTCTGGCGCAGGTGGAGGCGCCGGAGGACCTCCTCCGCCTCCTGGGCCAAGGCCGTCATCGCCCTGCTCAAGCGGGGGGTGGGCTTCTCCAGCTGAGCGGCCAGGCGTTCCAGGGAGGGGCGTGGGGAGCGAACACCGGTCATAGCCTGTACCCCCTTTCGCCTTAGGATAGCAGAGGGGACGCCCCGGGGCCCTTATCTCCCCTCCAGGTCCCGGCGCATCTGCTCATACTGCTCCCGGGTTATCTCCCCCCTGGCATACCGCTCCTTAAGGATCTCCATAGCCCGGGAGCCCTCCCCCTTGGTCGACGCCATCTCCCGGACAGCCCGGAGGGCCAGCACCCCAAGGGCTAACAGGAGGGCCAGGCCGAAGAGCATCCCCCCGATCCCCCACCAGGGGGAGAACCCCCACCACCCGTGCATCATGCCGGGGGCGAGGGCGAGAGCCAGCACCCCCCCTATGACCAGGGGCAAGCCAAACACGAGGATCAGGAAAACCACCAGGACCGTCCCCAGGGCACGGGCCACGACCGCCCCCCCTTCCCTTCAGAAGGCCATTCTACCACACCCCCCTGCCGGGGCTATCGGCGGGGTCGACGGGGGGACCCGCACGCCCACGGGGCACAGCGCCGCTGCCCGGGAGAAGGGATATCCGGCATCCCTCGTGGGCTGAGGCGGCGGGGCAGTGCTATCCTAGAACAGAGACATGCGCATCCTCTTCATTGGCGACGTGGTGGGCAGTGCGGGGCGCAGGGCCCTGCGCACCCTCCTCCCCTCCTTGCGCCGAGAGGTGGCCCCCGACCTGGTGATCGCCAACGGGGAGAACGCCGCGGGCGGCAACGGCCTGACCCTCGCCACCGCCCAGGAGATCCTGGGGGCAGGGGTGGACATCATCACCTCCGGAAACCACATCTGGGACCAGAAGGAGTTCCTCCCGTACCTGGATGGGGACCTGCCCGTCCTCCGCCCCCTCAACTACCCCCCAGGGGTGCCGGGGCGGGGCTACTTGCAGCGGGGGGAGGTGGTGGTGGTGAACCTCCAGGGGCGTACCTTCATGGCCCCCATCGACTGCCCCTTCCGCGCCATCGACACTCTCCTCCAAAGGCTCCAAGGGGCACGGATCATTATCGTGGACTTCCACGCCGAGGCCACCAGCGAGAAGCAGGCCATGGGGTGGTACCTGGACGGCCGCGTCAGCGCCGTGCTGGGGACCCACACCCATGTCCCCACCGCCGACCCCCGCATCCTCCCCCAGGGCACCGCCTTTATCACCGACGTGGGCATGTGCGGCCCCCGGAACGCCATCATCGGCTTCGAGGTACAGGACATCCTGGAACGCTTCCTCACCCAGACGCCCCGCCGTTTTAACGCCGCCGGCGGGCCCGCCGTCCTCAACGCCGTGGTGGTGGACGTGGAGGAGCAGACCGGGCGCGCCCGTGCCATCTTCCGTGTCGACCGGGAGGCCCCCTAAGTGTCCGGCCCCGTCTTGGCTGACCTGCACCTCCACACCACCGCTTCGGACGGACGCCTGACCCCGACGCAGCTGGTGCGGCTGTGCGTCCAGCGGGGGCTACGGGCCATGGCCATCACCGACCACGACACCACGGACGGCCTGGCCGAGGCCAGGGAGGAGGCCGCCCGTCACCCCTCCCTCCTCCTGATCCCTGGCGTGGAGTTCTCCACCGACGTGCCGGACGACGAGCTCCACTTCCTGGGGTACTTCCTGTCGGAGGACGACGATGCGGTGCAGGACCTGTTGCGCCGCCTCCGGAGGGGACGCCTTGAACGGGCCCGGAGGATAGTGGAGCGCCTCCGCTCCTTCGGCATGGACATCTCCTGGGAAAGGGTGCTGGCCATCGCCGGGGGGTCCCCCTCGGTGGGCCGCCCGCACATCGCCCAGGCGATGCTGGAGAAGGGATATGTCACCTCCCTCAAGGAGGCCTTCCACCGCTGGATCGGCCGCCAGGGCCCCGCTTATGTCGAGCGGGAGAAGCTGAGCCCTGCCGAGACGGTCCGCTTCATCGTCCAGCGGGGTGGGGTGGCCGTCCTCGCCCACCCACGGGACATCCGGAACCTCACCCCCTGGCTGGGGGAGCTGAAGGAGGCCGGGCTGGCAGGGATGGAGGTCTATTACGGCGACTACACCCCCGAGGAGGTGGCGGCCCTCTTCGCCCTCGCCCGGCGGTATGACCTCATCCCCACCGGTGGGAGCGACTATCACGCCTTCGGCACCCCCGGGGAGGTGGAGCCGGGGTCTGTGGGCCCCCCGTGGGAGACGGTGGAGAGGTTGCTGGCCCTGGCCTGGGGCATCGGGGCGAAACGGTCCCCCTGAGGTGTCCTATGGAGACCTGGCTGGCCCTCCTGGCAGCCTACCTGTGGGGCGGTTTCCCCACCGCCTACCTTGTGGCCCGCTGGAAAGCCGGCATCGACCTTCGCCGGGTGGGTTCGGGGAACGTGGGCGCCGCTAACGTCTTCCATGCCCTGGGCGCCCGGATGGGGATCCTGGTCGGCTTCTTCGACGCCCTGGGCAAGGGGACACTCCCCCTCGTGATAGCGAGGGCGGTGGGCCTCTCCCCCTGGCAGCAGATGGGGGTCGGGTTAGCCCTCGTGGCGGGGCACAACTGGTCCCCTTACCTGCGCTTCACAGGGGGGAGGGGGGTAGCCACCTCCCTGGGTGTCCTCCTGGGGGCATCCCTGCCGGGGAACCCCTGGGAGCTATGGGGGATGGCCCTGGTGGTAGTCCCGGGGTGGCTGGCCAGGCGCTCCACCGCCTTCTGGGTGGGTATAGGCTTCCTCTCCCTGCCCCTCTGGGCCCTGAGCGTCCCGGGGCGGCCCCGCCTCTGGTTGGCGGTGGGGCTGCTGGGGCTGATGGTCCTCAAGCGGCTGCTGGCCAACTGGGAACGGCCGGGGAACCGCTACCCCTGGACAAAGGTCCTCCTGTGGCGTCTCCTGTACGACCGGGATGTGCCCCCAGGGGAACCCTGGCAGGAAAGGGGTATCACCCGCCGCTCCTAGGGACCTGCCCCTGGGGGCCCCACGCCACCTCCCCCCCAGAAGAAGGAGGGGAACCCCCTTGCGGGGAGGGCCACGTCTTCGCATAGGATAAAGGTGTGCTATCATAGGAGAGGGGGCAGGCGATGGAGGAGCAGCCTATGGGTGCCGGTCAGCGGTTTTCGACCAGTGGGCAGACCCCGCTCCACCTCCGTCTCCAGTCCCACGCCTACACGCCCCTGCAGGCCCACTTCCTCCACCGCCTGATGCGGCTGGTCCACCTGCGCCAGACGTCGGCCGACCTCTTCGAGCGGGAGCCGTGGCTCCGCCGCGCCGTCGACAAGGCCATCTACTCCACGTTCCTGGACTGCGCCGAGCTGGGGGTGGGGGCCGAGGCGCGCCTCATCCTCGGCCAGCGCAATACCCCCTCCCGCAGCTAGGGCGCCCCTATCCCCCCCTCAGTCCCCGGGGGACCCCCCAAGGGGAGGGGTGACGGAGCCGCCGTCGCCCCTGCCCTGACGGCGGAGGAATTCCTCCAGGTCCTTCACCACCTCCTCCGGGGAGGGGAGGTCCCCCTGGCGCTCTGGGGGCCGCTCGGTCAGGGCGTCATAGGCCTCCTCCAGACGCCGCAGGTGGGAGGCCATCTCGGGGTTGCCGGCGATGGCCTTGTTCACCTCCGCCTCGAAGGCGGCGGCGATCCCCTGGAGGGCGGTCAGGGGAAGGGGGAAGGAGAGCAGACGCTCGAAGCGTTGCAGAAGGGCCAGGCTGGCCTTGGGGTTGGGGGAGACCTGCAGATAGTGGGGGCAGTGGGCCCACAGGGAGCAGAAGGGGATGGAGGCCTCGGTACACGCCTCGGCGAGGGCGGTGCCGATACTGACGGGCCCCTGATAGCGGGAGGTGAAGACCCCCAGCCGCTCCAGGGCACGCCGCCCCTCGGGGCTGTTGGCTATCCCTGTGATGCGTACCTCCCGGGTATGGGGGACGGCGTCCAGGAGGCTCCCCAAAAGCACCACCCGCTCCACCCCCACCTGATGGGCCATGGCGACGATCGTCCGGGTGAACGTCTTCCACCGCAAGTGGGGTTCGATGCCCAGGAAGAGGAGGAAGCCCCAGGGGGCATTATCCCCCTGCCACGCGTAGAACTCGTTCCCGGGCCACTGGACAACCCTCTCCCCCCGCTCATTGAAGAAGACCACGGGGCGGAGGCGCTGGAAGTCGTAGAACTCCTCGGGGTCTATGCTGGCGCACGGGTATGCCCCCAGGTGGCGCACCAGGTAGCGGACCGCATAGGTGGCCCCCTCCTGGGCATCGGGCCAGCCGGCGAAAGCGCCCACCAGGACCGGGTGGGCCAACCGGGGGAGGACACGCACGATCAGCCGCTCCACATACCCCTCCATCAAGAGTGTACCATAAGGCCAAAGGACATCCCCTGCCCTATGCCGCCAGCATGGGCACCGGTGCTACAATAAATCCAGCGCTCCCAAGGGGACGATGTGACCACCACCGGCCTGGCACGCCTTGAGGTCCAGTCCGTCACCTGGAAGGGCCTCACCTGGGTGAACATCGAGCATCCCACCATGGCGGAGATGGAGTACCTCCGCGCCCGCTTCCACTTCCACCCCTTGGCCCTCGATGACTGCCTCTCCCGGGTCCAGTTGCCCAAAGTCGACGAGTTCGAGGACCACATCTTCCTCGTCCTCCACTTCCCCCTTTTCAACAAGCAGATGCGCCTGACCCTCCCCAGCCAGGTGGCTATCTTCGCAGGGGCCCCCTACGTCGTCACCGTCCACAGGGGGGAGCTGAAGCCCCTGGTCAAGCTCTTCTCGGACTGCATGCAGAGTGAAGCGGTCCGGGATGAGCTGATGGCCCGCTCCTCCGGTTACCTGCTGTACCGCATCCTGGACGTGCTGGTAGACTACTGCTTCCCCATCCTGGGGAAAATCATCGAGCACGTAGATGAGATCGAGGAACACCTCTTCGAACGCAACACCCGCCAGATCGCCGAGCGCCTCTCCTTTGTCCGGAGGGATATCATCGCCTACCGTCGGATCATCCGCCCCCAGATCGGGGTGATGGAGCTGCTGGAGCGGCGGGAGTACCCCTTCCTCAAGGTAGACCCCGACGTGTACTTTGGGGACCTGGCCGACCACACGCGCCGCATCTGGGCGGAGCTGGAGGAGTTGCGGGAGGTCACCCAGAGCCTGAACGAAACCCTCTTCACCCGTTCCAGCCAGCTCACCAACGACGCCCTGCGCATCCTGACCGTGATCTTCACAGCCCTCCTCCCCGTGACCGTCATCGGGACTATGTACGGGATGAACGTCCACCTCCCCCTGGCGGACCGCACAGACGCCTTTTGGATCACCACCGGGGCGGGGCTCCTCTTGGGCGTCCTCATGTGGGTGTGGTTCCGCCTCAACCGATGGGTGTAGGATGCGCCTGCGCTTTCTCGGCGCCCATCAGACGGAAGCCGGCCCCTTCCGCCCCATGGCCCTCCTGCTGGAGGAGGCTATAGCGCTGGACGCCGGGGGGCTGACGGGGGCCCTCCCCCTCTCCCAACAGAACCGCCTGGAGGCCGTCCTCTTGACCCACCGGCACTACGATCACGTGCGCGACATCCCCCTCCTGGGGTTGAACATCCTGGAGCGGGGGCACCCCCTCCCCATCTACGCCATCCCCGACACCCTGGAGCACCTGCAGCGCTCCCTGCTGGACGGCACCCTCTACCTGGATTTCCGCCGTCACCCCATCTTCCGCCTGGTGCCCGTGGAGCCTTTGGTCCCCTTCTTCCTCCGGGACCACCGGGTACGGGCCATCCCGGTGCCCCACTCCGTCCCCTCCGTCGGCTGGGAGGTGACGACCCCCGGGGGCGCCACCCTCTTCTACACCGGCGACTGTGGCCCTCAGGTCTCGGACGTCTGGGGGCAGACCCGCCCCGATGTCCTGGTCATCGAGGCCACCCTCCCCGACCGCCTGGGGGAGCGGGCTGCCCAGGCCCTCCACCTCACCCCCGGCACCTTGGCCCAGGCGGTGGCGGCCCTCCTCCGCCGGCGGGATGCCCCCCTCAGGGTGGTGGTGGCCCATCTGAACCCCGCCCATCGGGAGGAGGTGGCGCAGGAGGCCCACGCCCACCTCTCTCGCCTCGGCCTTACCCCGACCATCGCCCTTGAGGGCCTGGTCCTGGAGATATGAACGGCTCCTGGGATGCCCCCCGCCTCCGCTTCCTGGCCGACGTGAACGTGGGGCGTCTGGGCAAGTGGCTGCGCGCTCTCGGGTACGACGTCCTCCCCGGCCCCTGCCCCGGGGACGCAGCCCTCTTGGCCCTGGCGGAGCGGGAGGGGCGCGTGCTCCTGACCAGGGACCGCCGGCTGACCCTCGCCCCCCAGGTCCGGGGGGGCGCCGTGCGCCTCCTGCTGGTCCGGAGCGAACGCCTGCCCGAGCAGTTAAGGGAGGTGTTGGCCTGGCCGGGGCTGGACCCCCCGCGCCCCTTCACCCGCTGCCTCCTCTGCAATAGCCTGCTGGCCCCTGCCCCTCCGGAGGCGGTAGAGGAGCACGTGCCCCCCTACGTCCGACGCTCCCAGGCCGAGTTCCGCCAGTGCCCCTCCTGCCGCCGGGTGTACTGGCGGGGAAGCCACTGGCGCCGCATGCACCGTCTCCTGGCCTCCCTCTTATCCCCCGTATCGGAGGGCCTATGAACGCCGCCGCCTTCGTCTACAGCGACGCGTTGACCCAGCACGTGCTGCGGGAGGACCACCCCCTGGTGCCCCGACGCCTCCGTCTGGTCTATGAGCTGCTGGAGGCCTATGGGGTCTTCCGGCACCCCACAGCCCGCCTCGTCCCCCCCCGCATGGCCATCCGGGAGGAGCTCCTGTGGTTCCATACCCCTGACTATGTGGAGGCGGTGGAGAGCCTGAGCCGGGGGGAGAGCCGTTTCCCCCCGTGGCGCTACAACTTCTCCCAGGAGGGGGACAACCCCGTCTTCCCGGGGATGTATGAGGCCAACGCCCTGGCGGTGGGCGCCTCCCTGGTGGCAGCCGAGCTGGTGGCGGGGGGCGAGTGCCCCGTGGCGGTGAACTTCGCCGGCGGCCTCCACCACGCCATGCCCGACCACGCCTCCGGCTTCTGCATCTTCAACGACGCCGTCATCGCTATCCACGCCCTCCTCCGCCGGGGCCTGCGGGTGGCCTACATCGATATCGACGCCCACCACGGGGATGGCGTCCAGTTCGCTTTTTACGACAACCCCCGGGTGCTGACCGTCTCCCTCCACGAGTCGGGGGAGTTCCTCTTTCCGGGCACCGGGTTCGTCCACGAGATAGGGGTCGGGGAGGGGAGGGGGTACGCGGTGAACGTCCCCCTGGCGCCCTATACCGATGACGACACCTACCTGTGGGCCTTCCGGGAGGTGGTGCCCCCCCTGGTGGAGGCCTTCCGCCCCCACGTGGTGGTCACCCAACTGGGCATAGACACCCACCGGGATACCCCCATCGCCCACATGGGCCTGACGGTCCAGGGGTTTATCGCCGTGGTGCGGGAGCTCCAGCGGCTGGCCGGGGGCCGGTGGCTGGCCCTGGGGGGTGGGGGATACGACCTGAGCGCCGTGGCCAGGGGATGGGCGTGGGCCTACGCTGTGATGGCCGGGGTAGAGGTGCCGGACCAGGTCCCTGAGGCCTTTCGCGAGCGCTACGGCATCGCCCGGCTGCGGGACGAAGAGAGACCCCCTGACCCCTCCCGCCTCCGCTTTGCCCGTCGCTATGCCGAGGCCTCGGTGGCCCAGGTGAAGCGTCTCCTTTTCCCCCTGCACGGGCTCCCGGCGACGGGGTGACGCCCCGGGTCCGGCCGCGCGGGAGGAGGTGATGGAGCGGCCCTTTAACCCAGAGGAGGCGAGGGCCCGCCTCTTCGCCGCCCTGCGTCGGGAACGGAAGGCCGAGGGGCTGGACGAGCGGGTGATCCAGGCGATGGAGCGTGTCCCCCGGGAGCGGTTCGTGCCCCCCGCAGCGCGCCACCTCGCCTATGAAGACATCCCCCTCCCCATCGGATGGGGGCAGACCATCTCCCAGCCCTTCATCGTCTGCCTGATGACCTCCGCCCTCGACCTCCAGGAGGACGACAAGGTGCTGGAGATAGGCACGGGGAGCGGATACCAGGCGGCGGTGCTGGCGGAGCTGGTCCCCAAAGGGAAGGTGATCACCGTGGAGAGGATCCCCCAACTCCTCCACGCCGCCAAGGCCCTTCTGGAGGAGCTGGGCTACGCCCAACGGGTGGATGCCCGCCTGGCGGGGGAGGTCCTGGGATGCCCTGAGGAGGCCCCCTTCAACGCCATCATCGTCACCGCCGGCGCCCCTACCCTGCCCCGGGTCCTCCTGGAGCAGCTGGCCGTGGGGGGGAGGATGGTGGTCCCCATCGGCTCCCGCCACGAGCAGGAGCTGACCAAGGTGACGCGCACGCCCACGGGGTTCTCCCTGACCACGTTGGGGCCGTGCCGCTTCGTCCCCCTCATCGGCAAGGGGGCGTGGGAAGAGGAACCCCCCCAGGAGCCGTAAGGGGGTGGCAGACCTTCTCTCCCCCCTGCTATGATGGGGGCAGACGACCCCTAGGGGTGTACCGCTCAAGGGGGGTGTGCCGTGGCGGGCAAGGTGCGCGCTCTGGAAGAGGCGGTGGACCTGGTACGGGAGGGCGACCTGGTGGGGATGACCCTTCCCGATGACCTCAACCTGGGGGCCCAGCCCATGGGCTTCCTGCGGGCCCTGGTGCGCCGGGGCCCCCGCCGTCTCCGCCTTGTGGGGATAACGGGGGGGAGCATCAACTGCGACCTGCTCATCGGGGCCGGGGTTGTGGAGCAGATCGAGACCTGCCACATGCGCCTGGGGGACTTCGGCACCTGCCCCAACTTTGAGGGGGCCGTCAAGGCCGGCACCCTCAAGGTCCTGGATAATACGTGAGGGGTGCTCCTCTCTATGCTCCAGGCTGGAGCGATGGGCATCCCCTTCATCCCCGTGCGGGGGCTCTTCGGCACGGACCTCCTGCGCACCCGTACCGACTGGACGGTGGTGGACAACCCCTTCAATCCGGGGGAAAAGGTGGTGGTCTGCCCACCCCTGAACCCCACCGTCGTCCTCTTCCACGCCTCCGTCGCCGACGAAGAGGGCAACTGCTTCGTCCCCGGGCGACAGGACACCCTGGCCGCCGCCCGGGCGGCGGATACCGTCATTGTGACCGCCGAGGCGGTCACGGGGAGAAGGCTGACCCCCCGGGACGCGGAGGGCGCCTTTATCCCCGGCATCTACGTCACGGCGGTGGTGCCCTTCCCCCGCGGCGCCCACCCCACAGGGATGCCGGGACGCTACGACGCCGATATCCACCACATCCGGGAGTATGTCCGGGCGGCCAAGGAGGGGCGTTTCCAGGAGTACCTCCAGAGGTACGTCTTCGTGGGGGAGGAAGAGTACCGGGCCCGGGTAGGTATAGAGGAGGAGGGAGTATGGGCGCCACCCCCTACACCCCTGAGGAGCTGATGGCCTGTGTCATCGCCCGGGAGGTGCGGGACGGGGAGACGTGTGCGACGGGGATGGCATCGCCCATCCCCGCCGCCGCTCTCCTCCTGGCCCAAGCCCTCTATACCCCCCGGGTGACCCTCATTATCCTGGAACACCCCGACCCCCGCTACAACCCCTTCCCCGACGGCGGCGGCCTGCACTTCCTGGCCCAGCGGGGGAAGCTGGACCTCTTCTTCCTCAGCGGCATCCAGATAGACCGCTACGGCAACTTCAACCTCCACGTCATCGGCGAGTACTCCAGGCCCCGCGTGCGCATGCCCGGGGCCTTTGGGTCGGGGATGCTCTACTACATGGTCAAGAGGGTGATCCTCTTCCGCACGGAACACACCCGCCGCACCTTTGTGGAGAGGGTCGACTTTATCTCCGGGGCGGGGGCCACACCCCCCTACGCCTACCGGCCGGGGGGGCCCTATAAGTGCGTCACCCCCATGGCTGTGTTGCGCTTCAACAAGGCCCTGCCCGGCTGGGAGCTGGAGGCGGTCCACCCGGGACTGACGCTGGAAGAGGTCCAGGCCAACACGGGTTTCCCCCTGGAGCCCGCCCCTGACTTCCGTATGACCCCTCCCCCCACGCCGGAAGAGCTCCACACCCTCCGCACCGTGGTCCGGGAGCGCCTGGGCCCCGCCTACCCCCAGTTCGTCCGGGACAAGATCCTCCCGCCCTAGGCCGTGGAGGGCCCCTGCCCCGGGGGAAGATGCCGAGGGGGGAAAGCCACCGGCGGTATAATAGAAAGCGGGAGGCCCTCATGCCCCCGGAAGAGCACCCTGTCCTCTCCCTGTACCTCTTCCCCCACCTCGACACCTTCCTGGTGGCCGACATGCGCCCCCATGTGCCGGGGCGGCCCGCCCTCCTCTACATCCCCTGGCGGGAGGTGCTGGATACCCCCTTCTTTCAGGAGGTGGAAGGGGACTTCGCCCACCTCCTGCGGGAAGGGGGGGCATACCCCCTCGCCCATCTGCTGACCCTCCCCCTCCGGGTAGAGGGGGTCCTGCGGGAGGCAGGCCTCAAGGCGATCCTGCGGCGCCTGGGCATCCCCCCGGAGGGGTCAGACCTCCCCCGTATAGGGGTGTTCCTCATCGCCGGGCCGATGGTGGCGGGGAGGGGCGAGGCCCTGGCGCAAGCCATTGGGGACCTGGTCCACCACCTCCACCCCCCCGCTTTCCAGAGGGAGGCGGCGAACGCCCTGGAGCGGATGGCCGTCCAAGAGAGGGAAGTCCTGCGGCGCCTGGAGCGCTCCCACCTGGGGCGTGCCCTCCTGGGAGAAGCCCCCGGCTTCTACACCCTCTGGCAGAAGCCGAAGGAGAAGGACGCTTAACCCCCTTGGGCCCCTTGACAGGGGGGGAAAAGCCCCTACACTGGGGATAGCCTGAGACAGAAGGGGGTGTCATGAAGGTCTACGCCCCCCTTAGGGGCCGAGCCCTGGCGGAGGTCCCCGCGGAAGCCCGGCGCGCCGAGGCCCTGGGTTACGACGGCGTCACCCTGAGCGAAGTGACGACCGACCCTTTCCTCGCCTCGACGCTGGCGGCCGAGCACACCCGCCGGGCCAAAGTGGGCACGGCCATCGCCGTGGCCTTCCCCCGCTCCCCGATGATCGTGGCCTATACGGCGTGGAACCTCCAGGCCTTCTCCGGGGGGCGTTTTGAGCTGGGGCTGGGCACCCAGGTGAAAGGACACAACGAGCGCCGCTTCAGCGTCCCCTGGACAGCCCCCGGCCCCCGCATCCGGGAATACGTGGAGGCCCTCCGGGCCATCTGGGACTGCTGGCAGAAGGGCACCCCCTTAAACTTTCAGGGCCGCCATTATACCTTTACCCTGATGACCCCCGAGTTCAACCCCGGCCCCATCCCCACCCCCCACATCCCCGTCTTCCTGGCAGCGGTCAACCCCTACATGGCCTCCGTGGCCGCCCAGGTGGCCGACGGCGTCCTCCTCCACCCCCTTATGTCCTGGAAGTACATCACCGAGGTGGTCCTGCCGGCCATAGAGGCAGGGGCCAGGAGGGCGGGGAAGTCCCTTAAGGACATCGAGATAGCGGGCGGGGGCTTCATCGTGACTGGGGCCACCGAGGAGGAGGTGCTCCATAACCTGGAGGCGACCCGGCGCCGCATCGCCTTCTACGCCTCCACCCGGACCTATAAGGGGGTGATGGACATCCACGGATGGGGCGACGTGACCCTCCGCCTCCACCACCTGACCCTCCAGGGCCGCTGGCAAGACCTGCCCACCCTCATCACCGACCAGATGATCGAGGCCTTCTGCGTGGTGGGCACCTACGACACCATCCTCCCCCGTCTGCGGGAGCGCTACGGGGGATGGGCGAGCCGCATCGCCCTCCCCCTGCCTTCCGACGAAAGCCATCAGGACGCCCCCCTGCGCCGTCTTATCGCGGGGATACAGTCCCTGTGACAGCGGGCCTTCCCCCTGCTTCCCCGAGACGCTATGATGATTCCGCAACGCCCTGCGAGGGGTGGGAGGTGCTCTATGCCCGATACGGCCCTCGGCGACCTGAAGGTGCTGGACTTCACCCAGGGCATCGCCGGCCCCTACTGCACCAAACTCCTGGCGGACTACGGGGCCGATGTCATTAAGGTGGAGCGCCCCGACGGGGGCGACCCCGCCCGCCGCTGGGGCCCCTTCCCCAACGATGAGCCCCATCCGGAGAAGAGCGGTCTCTTCCTCCTCCTGAACACCAACAAGCGCTCCATCACCCTGAACCTGAAGACCGAGGCGGGCAGGAAGATCGCCCGCCAGCTGGTGGAGTGGGCGGACGTGGTGGTGGAGAGCTTTCGGCCGGGCGCCATGGCCAAGTTCGGCCTCGATTACCCCACCCTCCACGCCCTTAAGCCCACCCTGGTCTATACCTCCATCTCCAACTTCGGGCAGACGGGTCCCTATCGCGCCTACCTGGCCTCGGAGATCATCATCTACGCCATGGGCGGCGAGCTCTACAGCACCGGCCTCGACTTCCGCGAGCCGGTGAAGATGTACGGGACCGTCTGCCTCTTCCAGGGGGGCGCCATCGCCGCCGTCGCCACCCTGGGGGCCGTCTTTGTAGCCCGTCTCCAGTCCCTAGGCCAGCAGGTGGACATCTCCCTGATGGAGACCCAAATGGGGAGCCAGGACCGGCGGATGCCCGCCCTGGTCGCCTATCAGTACACCGGGGAGGTGACCGGGCGTATCCCCCTGGGGCAGGCGGGCTATCCGTTAGGGATTTACCCCTGCAAGGACGGCTACTTCGAGATCATGGGCGGCCTGGGGCGTTTTCGCCAGACCGCTGAGATGCTGGGCAACCCCGAGTGGCTCCGAGACCCCAAATGGTATGCCCCCACTGCCCAGCAGGAGCAGGCCCTGAAGGAAGAGTTTGAGGCCCACTTCTTCCCCTGGCTCATGGAGCACACCATGGCGGAGCTCTGGGACATCGCCCAGCGCCACCGGGTGCTCTCGGCCCCGGTGAACACCGTGGCCGATGTGGTCAACGACCCGGTGTTCAACGAGCGGGGGGCCTTCGCCGTGGTGGACCACCCGGTGGCGGGGAGGGTGAAGATGCCCGGCCGCCCCTTCCTGATGAGCGAGACCCCCTGGCAGCTCCGGCGCCCCGCACCCCTCCTCGGCCAGCATAACGAGGAGGTGCTCTGCGGCCTCCTGGGGTACAGCCGAGAGGACCTGGTGAAGCTGCGGGAGCAGAACGTCATCTAGGAGGTGCCCCATGCCCCGCCTTCCCCTGGAAGGTATCCGCGTCGTGGACCTGACGGTGGTGTGGGCCGGCCCCTACGCGTGCTTCCTGCTGGCCCACCTGGGGGCCGAGGTGATCCGGGTGGAGTCCACCCAGTTCGCCCAGCCCCTCACCCGGGGGCCTATCCCCCGCCCCCCCAAGGCCGTTGTCCAGCGGGGCCAGCCCCCATGGCTCTGGGGCATGCCCAACCGGGACCCTGGCCAACGCCCCTGGAACCGCTCCCCCATGTTCAACTCCCACGCCTCCAACAAGCTGAGCATGACCGTGGATATCCGGACCCCTAAGGGGAAGGAGGTCCTGGCCCGCCTGGTGCGGATCTCCGATGTGGTGATCGAGAACAACGTCACCGAGACGATGGAGAAGCTGGGCATCACCTACGAGTGGCTCCGGTCCATTAAGCCGGATATCATCTTTGTGCGTATGCCCGCCTTGGGCAACACCGGCAAGTACGCCAACTACCGCCTCCTGGGCTCCATGAACGAGGGGGTGGCCGGCCACAACACCCTCCGGGGCTACCCCGATATGGACCCCACCGCCGTCACCCCCGTCTACGCCGCCGACGCGGCGGCGGGCGCCGGCGCGGCCTTCGCCGTCCTGGCAGCCCTCCACTACCGTCGGCGCACCGGCAAGGGCCAGCTGGTCGAGCTGGCCCAGATCGAAAACTTCCTGCCCTACCTGGGCCAGGCCCTCCTGGACTACACCATGAACGGACGCGTCCAGAGGACTATCGGCAACCGCCACCCCTGGGCTATCCAGGGGGTCTACCGCTGCAGAGGGGAAGACCGGTGGTGCGCCATCACCATCTACACCGACGACCAGTTCCGGCGTTTCTGTGAGGTCGCCGGCCATCCCGAATGGGCCACCGACCCCCGTTTCGCCGACGCCATCAGCCGCTATAAACACCACGATGAGCTGGACAAGGTGATCGAGTCGTGGACCAGCCTGCACACCCCCTATGAGGTCTTCCACCTGCTCCAGAGGGCGGGGGTGCCGGCAGGGCCGGTCATGGACCAGCGGGACGCCTACAATGACCCCCATCTCCAGGCCCGGGGGTTCTTCCAGAAGGCGTACCAGGAGGACTGTGGGGAGCACCTGTACCCCGGCGCACCCTTCACCATGTCCGCAACGCCCCCCACCATCCGTCGTGGGCCGGTGCGCCTGGGCGAGGACAACGAGTACGTCTACAAGACGCTCCTGAAATTCACCGACGAGGAGTACCAGCAGCTGATGGCCGAGGGACACATCGGCATGGACTACGCCCCTACTGCGGTGGTGGCGGCCTAGGAGGGGGACAGACAGGCCGGGGCGGCCCACCCCCTGGGGCGGCGCCGGGGGGATAGCCCCCCTTTAGGGGCTTACCCCCTTCCCCGTTGGGCACAGGGAGACCAGGGGGCAGCAGGGGCAGCGGGGCTCCCTCTTCCGGCACACCTCCTTCCCCAGGCGCACCAGGAGGGCGTGGTACTCGTTGAAAACCCCCACATCATGGGGCAGGTTCTCCATAAAGAGCCGTTGCACCGCATCATAGGAAGCCCTACCACCCACCAGACCCCACCGCCGGAGGATACGGACGGTGTAGGCGTCCACCACAAAAACGGGCCTGCCCGCCGCGTAGAGCAGGATGGCGTCGGCCGTCTCCCGGCCGACGCCGTATATCCCCAACAGCTCTTCCCGCAGGGTCGCCGTATCCTTGGCAAAAAAGGAGGGGAGGTCGTCCCCATAGCGGGCCAGGTGTGTCACGAAGGCCTTGACCTTCCGCGCTTTCGCGGTGAAGTAGACGGAGGGGCGGATGAGGGAGGCGAGGACCTCATCGGGCAAGGCGCGCAGGGCGGCGGGGGTCAGGACCCCCGCCCTCTTCAAGTGCGCCAGGGCTTTCTCCGCATTGCGCCATGTGGTGGCCTGGGTAAGGATCGCCCCGATGCACACGTCAAAGGGCCCCTCCCCGGGCCACCAACCCTGGGGGCCATAGGCGGCGTACAGGCGTCGGTACGCCTCCTCCAGGAAAGCCCGGACCCGCTCATCCCCCATCGCCCCTCCCCCCAGGGTAGAAAGGCAAGACCGGCAGAGGATCCGCCAAGAGGACCTCGTCCAGGCCCACGCGGCAGGTGTAGGCGTAGGCCTCTACCCCTTCCGTCAGGGCGAGGCGGAACGCCCTCCCAAAGGCTGGGTCGGCCCGGTCATGGGGGGCAAAGGCGGTGGCGTCGGGGCGCTGCACGACGAAGACCACCGCCGCCCGGTGTCCCCGGCGCACCGCCTGGACCAGAGCCCCCATATGGCGCTGGCCCCGCGCCGAGGGGGCGTCGGGGAAGAGGCCTATCCCCCCCTCCACCAGGGTGACCGACTTGACCTCCACCCAGCAGAGGCGCCCCGACCGCTCCAGGAGCAGGTCGAGGCGGCTGTCCCCGAAGGACACCTCCCGTCCGTGCACCCGCCATCCCCGGAAGGGCCCCACCCGTCCCTCCTCCACCGCCTCTGTCAGGAGGCGCGAGGGGAGGCGGGCGTCGGCCGACGCCAGGGCATGCCCCACGTCCACCAGGGCGAGGTCGTAGGCCGTCTTCCTCCCCCGCCCATCCCGGGTGGCCAACCAGCACCGCCGCCCTGCCTGGAGCATCTCCCGCAGACGCCCCGAGTTGGGGATGTGCACCAGGACGGGCCGGCCGTCCACCAGGGCCTGGCCGGCGAAGCGGTTGAGCCGCCTTTGAAAGACCGCCGAGACAAGAGGGGGCAGACGCATCGTTAATTTGAAAGGGGTGTGGGCGATGGGGCGCTGGTGGTTCGGCCTCTTCCTGGCTTTCGTTGCCCTCCTGGGGGGATGTCGTCCTCCGGCTCCTACCCCTAACCCGGCCCTGGTGCAGCGGGGTGAGGTCCTTTACAATACCCATTGTCTCTCCTGCCACGGGGGTAGAGAGGGCAGGCCCCCCGACCCCTATGCCCCCCCTCACACCACCGCCGGCCATACCTGGCACCACCCCGACGGCCAGCTGAAGGAGATCATCTTGAACGGGCTCACCGGCCGGGGCACCATGCCCGCCTTCCGGGGGGTCTTGTCGGAGGAGGACGTGGAGGCCATCCTCGCCTATATTAAGACCTGGTGGGGGCCGGCGGAGCGGGCCTACCAGGCCGAGGTGAGCCGTCGCTGGGAGGAGGCCCGGAGGCAAAGGAGCCCCCGTTAGGGATGGGGGGGATGAAGGGCGCACGCCTCGTCCCTTTCCCCTAAAGGATGGTCCGGCAACGGGAGCAGCGCGCTACGCATATAAGGAGGGCTTATGAAAGCGGTGGTCTTTGAACGGCACGGAGGGCCGGAGGTCCTCCGCTACACCGATATCCCCGAGCCGAAAGCCGGCCCCACCGATGTGGTGATCCGGGTGAAGGCGGCGGGCGCCAACTACACCGACATCTGGGCCCGGCGGGGCCTGCCGGGCATGTCCTTTATCTTCCCCCACGTGTCGGGCTCCGATGCGGCAGGGGTGGTGGTGGAGGTGGGGAGCGCCGTGACGGGCATCAAGGTGGGGGACGAGGTGGTGGTGCACCCCTCCCTCTCCTGCCGCACGTGTGAGATGTGCACCGGGGGCCAGGAGGTCCTCTGCCGGGAGTTCAAGATCTGGGGTTTCCAGACGGGCCCCAACGATGGGGGCCACGCCCAGTACGCCCGCCTCCCTGCCGTCAACGTTGTCCCCAAACCCCGCAACCTCTCCTTCGAAGAGGCCGCCTCCCTCCCCCTGGTCCTCATGACGGCGTGGCGGATGCTGGCGACCCGCGCCCGGGTGCAGCCGGGCGACTTCGTCCTCATCTGGGGGGCCGCCGGAGGGCTGGGGGTCATGGCCATCCAGATCTGCCGCCTCTTCGGCGCCCGGCCCATCGCCGTGGTGAGCAGTTCGGAGAAGGAGAGGAGGGTGGCGGAGTTGGGGGCGGAGTTCGTCATCAACCGGTCCCGCCAGGATGTCTATGAAGAGGTACGGCGTCTCACCAACCGGCGGGGGGTGGACATCGTCTTCGAGCATGTGGGGCAGGCCACTTTCCCCACCAGCGTCCGCTGCCTGCGATGGGGTGGGACGCTGGTCACCTGTGGGGCCACGTCGGGCTTTGAGGCCTCTACCGACCTGCGCCACCTGTGGAACAGGCAGCTGACCTTCCTCGGCTCCCATATGGCCACCAAGGCCGAGCTGCTCCAGGCCCTGCGGTGGGTGGAGATGGGGAGGATCCGCCCTGTCCTCCACACCGTCCTCCCCCTTAAGGAGGTGCCCCGGGGCCAGGAGATGATGGAGAGGAACGAGGTCATCGGGAAGATTGTGTACGTGCCCGAGGGGTCCTAGGGGGAGGCCCCCACCTGGGGGGTACGCCTCTGCGCCGCGCGGTACAACTCCTTCTCCACCACAGCGAAGTCTTCCCGGGAGATCAGGTGGACCTGTTCCCAAAAGGCCAGGGGCCAGTCTTCGGGACGCCACCGCTTCACATACTCCAGGCTGGGGGCGAGCCGGCGCGCGTCCACCATCTGGGCCTCCTCCGGAAGGATGCCGGGCTCCAGAGGGACCTCCAGGAGCCCGGAGGGGGACCCCTCCTGAAGGAGGCGCGCAGGACCGGCCACCGTCGCCGTGCCGGCAAAGAGGAGGCGCTTTTTCAGGAAGAACAGGACCCGATCCCCGCGGGCCATGCGCCTCACCCTGCGCTGATATCGGGGGTGGAGGAAGAGGCTACGGTAACGGCGCGCCCGCAGGTCGTCATAGGCCTGAGGGGTCAGGGTGATCATCCAGAAGTTCATGCCTCTCCTTCCCCAGAACCCTGTGCAGTGTCATCTACCCCACAATACTGAAGATGGTGTACAGGTGGCGGAAGAGCTGCACCGTCTCCCGGAGGAGGGAGAGGGGGGCCAACGGCCGTGCCGGGTCCACGTGGCGGAACAGGGAGAACTCGGTATAGCGCACGGGGACCCGTCCCTGAAGGGCCAGGGCTAGGCGTCGGGCTTCAAAGGAGGGCAGCAGGGCATCGTCCCTGTCCTGCATGATCAGGACCGGCGCCCGCAGGTTGTCCACATAACGGACCGGGGAGATGCCCTCCAGGAGGGCCAGGGAATGGGGTGGGAGGCGGGCCACCAGGGCCCGCGCCTCCTCCAGGGAAGGGCCCTCCAGGAGGCGGAGCACAGCCTCGGCCGCGGGGGAAAGGGGGGGGCCGGCCACCCCCTCGCCCCGGAGGGCCCGGAGGACCCTCTCCTGCTCCTCTCCCTCAAGGGAGGCGAGGAGGTGCATTTCAAATACCTCCCGGGTCAACGGGTCCGGATCCCAGGGCTCCACAAGGCCGTCCCAGAAGCGGGTGCGGGAGGCGATCTGAGCCAACACATCGGTGGCATCCGCGTAGACGCTGAGGGCGTTGACGAAGGCGACCCTTTCCCGGATGCGGGGGTCGGTGGCGGCGATGAGGGCAAAGGCGGCCCCGACACAAAAGCCCCCCATCCCCACCCGCCGGCTGTCCACCTGGGGCAGACCCATCAAGTACTGGAAAGCCGCCACCAGCACCTCCACCTCCCCCACCTCCAGGCGTTTCTGGACCAAGGGCTCCGACCAGGGGATGAGGGTGATAACGCCGGCCCGGGCCAGGGCCTTCCCCAGGTTCACCACCCGGGGGTCGTCCCGCCCCGCGGGGTTCACCCCCAGGAAGAGGAGGACCGCCCCCCGTTTCCCCCTCCCCTGAGCCGGCTCATAGAGGTCGGCCACCCCCTCCCCCCGGGCGGTGGCAAACCGCACCTCCCGTACCCGGGGCTCGGGCCCCAGCCATTCCTGGGGTCGGAAGGGGACCTGGGGCAGGATCTGGAGGACAAAGAGGGAGGCCTTCACAGCAGTGCGCCCCGGCGGGCTCCACCCCACACCCACCAGAACCACAAGGGCTATGGGCCCGACAATCCACCACCGCATCCCTGCCGACATCCAGCATACCACCTCAGGGGGAAACCCTCGCGCCCCGGGGCGGGGTATAGTAGATAGTGTATGGACGAAGCCCTCCTCATCGCCGAGAGCAAGCGGGGGAACGGGGAGGCCTTCACCCGCCTGGTGACCCGCTACCAGGGCCAGGTGTTTAACCTGGCCCTCCGCATGCTGGGGGACCGGGCCGCCGCCGAGGACATCACCCAGGAGACTTTCCTGGCAGCCTACCGGAACATCTCCTCCTTTACCGCCGGCAACTTCCGGGCGTGGCTGTTGCGCATCGCCGCCAACGCCTGCCGGGACTACCTCCGCTCCGGCCACCACCGCAAGACCCTCTCCCTGGAGGGAATGGCCGAGGAGGGATCGCCCCCCCCTTTCCTCAGCACTGCCGAGGCCCCTGAAGAGTTCGCCACGCGCAGGGCATTGCGGGAGACCATCCTCCAGGGCCTCCTCTCCCTTCCCCCCGAGCAGCGCCTGGCCATCCTCCTGGTGGATATCCACGGCCTCTCCTATGAGGAGGCGGCCCAGGCCATGGGCGTGCCCTTGGGGACGGTGAAGTCCCGCCTCAGCCGGGCAAGGATGGGGATGCGCTCCTTCCTCCTGGCCCGAAAGGAACTCCTCCCCTTCCCCCTGCGTTCCCTATAGTGGAAGGGGGAATGGGGTATGGGAGTGGGCTTGTGGCCCCGTAAAACCCATCCGGATGTGCGCCTCCTCTCCTGCTACCTGGACCGCCAGGTAAGCGAGAGGGAACGGCAACGGGTAGAGGCCCACTTGGCCCTCTGCCCCTCCTGCCGGGAAGTGCTGGAAGACCTGCGGCAGGTCCGGCAGGCGCTGCAAACCCTCCCGTGGGAGGAGCCGTCCCGCCCCATCCGCCTGGCCCCCGCCCAGCCCGTCCGCCCCCGCCCCGCCACCCCCCAGTGGGTTGCCCCCACGGCCGTGGCAGCCGCCCTCCTTCTGGTGGTGCTGGTGGCCACCGACCTCTCCCTGGGCCTCCAGGCAGGGCAGAGGACGCCCCTCCCCCCTCCGGGGGCGGCAGCCGTTCAGCCCGGCCAGGGCGTGCTGATCTTGACGCCTGACATCCCCAAAGAGACGGGCGCCCCGCCCCCTCTGCCTTCCCCCACCCCCACCCCCGCCCCGAGCACGCCGGCGGCCGTCCGGCCCCTCCTGGCGTGGCTCCCCGTGGAAGGGGCCCTGGCGTTCATAACGCTCCTCCTGGTGGGGGTGGCCCGCTTCCTGCGGCGGCGCCCGGCCTGACGGAGGCTATGCCGCCCCCTTGGCGCCCACCTGGCGCTGGCGCATCTTGTCCACCAGCTCCCGTACCGCCGCGGCCGAACGCTGGAAGGCGGCCGCCTCGTCGGGCCGGAGGTCCAGCTCGATGATCCCCTCCACCCCTCTGGCCCCCAACTTCACCGGCACGCCCATGCACAGCCCGCGCACACCGTACTCCCCGTCCAGGTAGACGCAGCAGGGGAGCACCTGCTTGCGGTCGTAGACCATGGCATCGACCATCTGCACCACGGCGGCGCTGGGGGCATAGTAGGCGCTCCCCGTCTTGAGCAGCCGGACGATCTCCCCACCCCCATCCCGGGTGCGCTGGACGATCTTCTCCAGACGCTCCCGGGGGAGGAGGCGTTCCACAGGGACCCCCCCCACAGTGGTATACCCCAGGAGGGGGACCATGGTGTCACCGTGGCCCCCCAGGACATAGGCCTGCACATCCTGCACCGATACCCCCAACTCCATCGCCAGGAAGGTGCGGAAACGGGCGGTGTCGAGGATCCCCGACTGCCCGATCACCCGCTCCCGGGGGAAACGGGAGACCTCCAGGGCGTGCTGGGTCATGGCATCCAGGGGGTTGGTCACCACGAGCAAGATGGCGTTCGGGGAGCGCGCGACCACTTCCCTGGTCACGCCCCCCACGATGTCCATGTTGACGAACAGCAGGTCATCCCTGCTCATACCCGGCTTACGGGCCACCCCCGCCGTGATGATGACGATATCGGAGTTGGCCGTCTCGTCGTAGGTGTTGGTGCCGATGCAACGGGCGTCGGAGCCTACCACAGGGCCCGACTCCAGGATGTCCAGGGCCTTGCCCTGGGGGAGGCCCTCAACGATATCCACCAGGACGATGTCCGCATAGCCCCTATCAAAGAGGCGTTGGGCAACGGTGGCCCCCACATTGCCGGCGCCGACAACGGTGATCTTCTTACGCATGGCCCACCTCCTGCATCTTGCGGATGATGGCATCGGCCATCTCCCTGGTCCCCACAGCGGTGGGGTCATCCCGGCGGGGCTTGAAGTCATAGGTAACCTCCTTGCCCTCCCGGATGACCGCCGCCACAGCCCTTTCTATCCTGTCGGCCGCCCCCTTCTCCCCCAGGTGACGGAGCATCAGGACGCCCGAGAGGATCGCCGCCGTGGGGTTGACCTTGTTCTGCCCCTTATAGCGGGGGGCCGAGCCGTGCACCGCCTCGAACACCGCCCCCCGCTCCCCTATGTTGGCCCCAGGGGCAACCCCTAATCCCCCCACCAGCCCCGCACACAGGTCGGAGACGATATCCCCGTAGAGGTTGGGCAACACCAGGACGTCAAACTCCTCCGGCCGCATCACCAGCTGCATGCAGGTGGCGTCGATCAGACGCTCCTCATACTGGATGTCCGGGTAACCCCGCGCCACCTCCCGCGCCACCTCAAAGAACAGGCCGTCGGTGAACTTCAGGATGTTGGCTTTGGTGACCGCCGTTACTTTCCTACGGCCGTTCTGGCGCGCATACTCAAAGGCGAAGGTGACGATACGCCTTGTGCCGAACTCCGAGATAGACTTGATGGAGAAACCCGCATGGTCCGGGTCCAACACCTTCTGGCCGCTACGGTAAATCAGGTCGATCAACTCCTTGGTGTACGGTCCACCCTTGGGGAACTCCACCCCGGCGTACAGGTCTTCGGTGTTCTCCCGGATGACAACGATGTCAACGTTCTCGTACCGGCTGCGCACGCCCGGATACGTCTTCACAGGGCGGACACAGGCATAGAGGTCGAGCTCCTTCCGAATGGCCACGTTTACCGAGCGGAAACCGGTGCCCACGGGGGTGGTAATGGGCCCCTTCAGGGCCACCTTGTTGCGGCGGATGGACTCCAGGACGCCTTCGGGCAGGGGGGTGCCGTACTTGGGGATGACCTCTTCCCCCGCCTCCTGCACCTCCCACTCTATCTTCACCCCCGCCGCCTCAATGACCCGGACCGCCGCCCCGATGACTTCGGGGCCGATGCCGTCCCCGGGGATAAGGGTGACCCTGTAGGCCATGGGATCCCTCCCGTATGTGCTTTCCGTACTCCCTAGACAGGATACTACGACCGCCCTCCAAAAAAAGAGGGGAGACCCCTTCCCCCGGGACTCCCCCCTCTATTCTAGCACCCCCCTAGAGGGGGATGTTGCCGTGCTTTTTGGGGGGGAGGACATCCCTCTTGTTGGCCAGCACCCGCAGGGCCCGGATGATGGCGGGGCGGGTATCAGCGGGGTCAATGACGTCGTCCAGGAAACCCCGGGCGGCGGCCACGTAAGGGTTGGCGAAGCGCTCCCGGTACTCCTGAATGAGGCGCGCCCTCTCCCCCTCGGGGTCGGGGTGCTTTGCCAGGTGCTCCCGGTAGAGGATGTTCACCGCCCCCTCAGGGCCCATGACCGCCACCTCCGCCGTCGGCCAGGCATAGTTGATGTCCCCCCGCAGATGCTTGCTGCCCATAACGATATAGGCCCCCCCGTAGGCCTTCCGCAACAGGACGCTGACCTTGGGCACTGTGGCCTCGGCATAGGCGTAGAGGAGTTTGGCGCCGTGGCGGATGATCCCCCCGTGCTCCTGCTGGACCCCCGGCATGTACCCCGGCACGTCCACAAAGGTCAGGATGGGGATGTTGAAGCAATCGCAGAAGCGCACAAACCGCGCCGCCTTCACCGAGGCATCAATGTCCAGGACGCCGGCCAGGTGCATGGGCTGCTGGGCCACGATCCCCACGGGATACCCGCCCATCCGCGCAAACCCCACTACAATGTTCGGGGCCCACCCCTCGTGGACCTCCATGAAGTCGCCCCTGTCCACGACCCGTCGGATGACCTCCTTCACGTCGTACGGCTTGCGGGGGTCCTCGGGGACAAGGGAGCGCAGGGAAACGTCCTGACGGTCTGGCGGGTCACCGGTGTCCTGCCAGGGGGGGTCCTCGGTGTTGTTGCCGGGGAGGAAGGAGAGGAGGCGACGCACCTGGCGGAGGCACTCGGCCTCGGTGTCGAAGGCGAAGTGGGCCACCCCGCTCTTGGTCGTGTGGACGTGGGCCCCCCCGAGCTCCTCGTGGGTCACCTCTTCCCCCGTGACCGCCTTGATGACGTCGGGGCCGGTGATGTACATCTGGCCGATGCCCCGCACCATGAAGACGAAGTCGGTGAGGGCGGGGGAGTAGGTAGCCCCCCCGGCGCTGGGCCCCAGGATGACAGAGATCTGGGGGATGACGCCGCTGGCCAACACGTTCCGCTTGAAGATCTCCCCATACCCCGCCAGGCTGAGGACCCCCTCCTGAATGCGCGCCCCCCCGGAGTCGCACATGCCCACCACCGGCGCCCCCACCTTCATGGCCAGGTCCATCACCTTACAGATCTTCTCCGCCACCGCCTCCGAGAGGGACCCCCCGAAGACGGTGAAGTCCTGGGCGTAGAGGAACACGGGGCGCCCGTCCACCGTGCCCCACCCCGTCACCACCGCATCCCCCCATATCCTCTGCTCCGCCAGGCCGAAATCGGTGGTCCGGTGGGTCACCAGGGGGTCTATCTCCACAAAGCTCCCCTCGTCCAGGAAGAGGGCGATACGCTCCCGGGCGGTCAGTTTCCCCTTGGCGTGCTGCTGCTGGACCCGTTTCTCCCCCCCGCCCAGACGACCCTGGGCTTTCACCCGGAGGAGGTGGTCCAGCTTGGAAGGGAGGGCAGAGACGTTGTCCATCCTCACCCCCTTGAGAGGGTTGTCCTCCTACCTACGATCGATATTATGCCCCCCTGCCCCTGGGAAAAGGCGGCCCGTCGTTAGTAGGCGTAAGCCCCCCCATCGCAACGGGGGTCGGAGCCGCCCATGCGCACCCCGGTGGTGGGGTCCACCAGGATCACCTGCACACCCCCCAGGAAGGCGGTGGCGGGGTATGGGGCTACCCTGTGCCCCCGCCGCTCCAGGTCGGCCACCAGCGCCCCATCACGGTAGAGGGGCTCCTCCAGCCGCAGCTCGGGGAGGCTGTCCAGAGAGATAGGGTCAGTGCCCGGGAAGTGGGTAAAACGGGGGGCCTCGGCCGCCTCCTGGGGGTTCAGGCCGAAATCCAGCAGGCGGGTGAGGGTCTGCACGTTCCACTGGGGCTGATTGTCCCCCCCTGGCGTCCCCCCCACCAGCAGGAGACGCCCCTCCCGAAAGGCCATGTAGGCATTGAGGGTGTGCATCGTCCGCTTGCCCGGGGCGATGACGTTGGGGTGCCCCTCTACCAGGCTGAAACCCCGCCCCACCCGGTTGTTGAGGAGGACCCCCACATCCCCCCCGGCCCAGAAGGCCCCAAAGGCGTTGGACAGGCTGTGGATGAAGGAGACGGCGTTCCCCTCCCGGTCCACCACACAGAAGTAGCTCGTCGCCCCATCCCCCTCCAGGGGGCCGGCGGACACCGAAGGCGCTGCCCTGTCCATCCGGATGGCCTTGCGCCGCCCCTGGGCATACTCTTTGGAGAGGAGGACCTGCCAGGGGGAGGGGACAAACTCCGGGTCCCCGAGGTACGCCAGGCGGTCGGCATAGGCCACCTTCTTGGCCTCGGTGAGGAGGTGGATGTAGTCGGCGCTGTTATGGCCCATCCCCGCCAGGTCGAAGCCCTCCAGGAGGTTCAGCATCTGGAGCACCAGGATGCCCTGGGAGGGAAGGTGGGTCTCATAGACCGTCACCCCCCGGTAGGTGGTGGCGATGGGGGTGTCGTACACAACGGTGCGGTGGGCCGCCCACTCCTCTGGGGTGTACAGGCCCCCCTCTGCCTGCAGCGCCTCCAGGATACGCCGTGCCACCTCCCCCTCGTAGAACTCCCGGGGGCCGTGGGTGGCGATGGCCCGGAGGGTGCGGGCCAGGGCGGGCTGGCGCAACACCTCCCCCGGTTGATAGGGGTGTCCATCCTCTTTCAGAAGGAGACGGGCCGCGGAGGGAGAGCGCCTCAGTTGGGGGACGGCGATGGCAAAGTAGCGGGCAAGGCGTTGGGGCAGGGGGAACCCCTCCTCGGCCAGGGCGATGGCCGGCTCCAGCAGGCGTGCCAGGGACCACCGCCCACTCCCGAAGCGCCGGAGGAGGGTGTCCAGGGCGTCCACCTCGCCGGGGATGGCCACCGAGAGGGGGCCCTCCTGGGGCATCACCCGATACCCCCGCTCCACAAAGAACTCCCGGGTGGCCCGCAAGGGGGCCTTGCCACTGCCCGTGACCCCGTATACCTTCCCCTCCCGCGCCGGGTACACCAGGGCGAACACCTCGCCCCCCAGGCCGCACATGGGGGGGAGGACCACACACTCCACACCCGCCGTGGCGATCGCCGCGTCCACGGCGTTCCCCCCCTCCTGCAACACCCGTAACCCGGCCGCCGCCGCGAGCGGGGAGGCGGAACAGACCATCCCGTTGCGCGTCAGCACCACGCTCCGCCCGGTGGTCACCGTAGGGGAAAGGGTCATCCCTCCTCCTCCCGGGGGAAAGAGTGCCCCCGGCGCACCTCGGCGTGCCAAAGGCCAAAGGCCAAAAGCCCCCTCCACCCTATGGGACGCCCCGCCATCTTCCGGGAGAACCACTCCCCCCGCCGGCGGAGGTACCCCGGGGAGAGGCCACACACCAGGGCGAAGCGCACAAGGCCCAGGAGGGCGCGCCCAAGGTCCAGGCAGGCCAGGGCCCCATCCACCAGCGCGACGAGGACCCTTCTCACCATTGGAACTTCACGTTGAGGACCGGGTCCAGGATCTCCACCCGCGCCCCCTTGACCAACCCCTTGAACTTCTGGGGGTCGCCCCCGGTGGCATACCCGTAGTGCATGGGGATGACCACCTTGGGCTTGATGAGGTCATTGACCGCCGCGGCGGCCTCCGTCTCATCGCACGTATAAGTGCCACCGATGGGGACGAGGGCGATATCCACCTGTCCCAGTTGCCCCATCTCCTCCACTTTATTTGTATCCCCACAGTGGAGGACGATCTTGCCCCCAATGGTGAAGAGGAACATGGTGTTGAAGCCTTGCTCCTTCGGGTGGTACTGGTTGTACCCGGGAAGAGCCTTAATGTGGCTACCCTTCTGGTCGGTGGACCGGCCTGCCGTAATGGCCACCACCGTCCAGGTGCGCTTCACGTCCTCGGGCAACTGGGCCTCGACGCAGGGGTTGGTCACCAGCACTGTGTCCCTCTTGGCGCAGGCCCTGATGGAGGCGGGGTCCAGGTGGTCGGGGTGGGGGTGCGTGATGAGGATGATGTCGGCCTTATCCTGGCCCACCTCCTTCTCGCCCACCCGGTGGGGGTCCACCCAGATGGTGAGGCGGTTACTCTTGATTTTAAAAGTGGACTGGACATAGCGGGTGAACTCGACGCCGTCAATGGTGACAGTGCTTGGCATAGGCCACCTCCGTGGGGGTGAGGGCACCCCTAGTATACCCCGGGGGAGGCTGTTGGAGAAAGGGCCCAAGGGCCATGCCGGAGGGCCAGGCAAGAGGTAGGGGGTGAACGCCGGTCCCGCAGGCCGATGAATAGGGAGGGCCCGCCCTTCCCCTACCCCCACCCCCCGGACCAACCGCCTGCGTTACAGCCTCGGGCGGGGCCGAGGGTGTTTGGCAAAAAGGGACGGGGATAAACCGTAGGGGCAACCCTTGTGGTTGCCCAACATTGGGGCAGGCACAGGGGCCTGCCCCTACAGGGCGGGCGCCCCGTCCGGCAACGATAACCCCGTAGGGGCACCCCCCTGTGGTTGCCCAGGGCAGGCACAGGGGCCTACCCCTACGGGTAGGCACAGGGGCCTACCCCTACTTTCCGCAAACACCCCAGGGCGGGGCCGGGTCAGCCCCTTCCTACCAGGATGAAGCCGGCCCAGTAGTAAGGGTGGGCGTAGATGCGGCGGCCGTAGAACTTGTCCCGAAATGTAGTGGGAGGCCGGTGCTTATCGCAAACTGGGGGTGAGGCTTGTGGGGAGGTCTCAGCCATGGAGAGGATGCTGACCGACGAGCAGTGGGCCCGCATCGCCCCGCTCCTGCCACCCCAGAAGCCCAGGGGGAGGAAGAGGGCCGACGACCGCCAGACCCTGGAGGGCATCCTGTGGGTGCTGAAGACGGGCTCAAGATGGCAGGACCTGCCCAGGGAATACGGCAG